>OHIL01000404.1_pt1 | contig 18129 bp, 10 predicted proteins | sample 1568231 | NCBI WGS metagenome assembly OHIL01 (sample SAMEA3879565, study PRJEB24766) | human gut metagenome | biome: human-associated habitat; feature: feces | place: USA | collected 1985/1987 | reverse complement strand
GATTTTTCTTCCGTGCGAATATGGTAACCCAACAGGGAGAAAATGAGATAAATAATCGTCTGGTAGTGCTTCTCTGTCTTGTTTTCAAGGTCGTTCGGCATCCCTGCGAGAAACGATTGCATCCTAGACAACGCCTCGTCAATATCGCCCTTCCTCAATGCAGCATTGAAACGAATCACGAATGAGGCTCCTGACGGGTTGTTTCCATTGTAACCAGCCAGCAACGAGTCCAGAAATCCCGAGCGCACTTCTTTGTTCGGATATCCGAGCGTATAGCTGTCAAGTTCCCTGTCATAATCCTTGATAGTAAGATAGCCAGTCTGATAGAGAAGAGGTATCGGATTGTCCGTAAGCTCCGGAGAGACATTGAACTCATTTAGAGAAACATACTCCATCTTGTCAAGATCCCGCTCGTCAATCGGCTTGCGTTCGAGCCTCTCTATCAGATATGTCGGAGTGGCCGTCTCAAACCAATATTTTCCGAAACGTCTGTCGGAGAACGCGTTAAGCAGGCTGAACGGATTATATATATCCTCGGAACCAGCACAGAAATGATAACCGTCATAGTTTTCTTTCAGAAGTTCCAGCGTCCTCTCTCCACTCACGCCTTCAGCCTTCGCGAGTGCATCTATCTGCTCAGGGAAAACACGTTCAAGTTCCGATTGGGAGATTCCGCAGACTGCGGAGAACTCAGGAAGCATAGATATGTTCTTGAGGTTATTGAGTTCACTAAATATACTGAGTTGGGCAAATTTGTTGATACCCGTTATGAAAACGAAGCGCAGATAAGGGTCGAGACTCTTTATCGGACTATAGAAATTCCTCATTATCTGCCTGAGGACCGGTAACTTCTCCCTATCATTCATCACATCAAGAAGAGGGGCGTCATACTCGTCTATGATAATGACAGCTTTCGCTCCGGTCTGCTCGACGGAACGCCTTACAATACCTGCAAGACGCTGATTTATATTCTTTTCCGTTTCTCCACGGCCAAAAGCCAGTTCATAAGCATGAAGTTTCTCATTCAGTTCCTCAAGCAACTGCTCCTCATTCATATGCTTTGCCGTTGACATATCAAAATGAAACACCGGATGCTTCACCCACTCAGTCTCCAGTCTGCCGGCCTCCAATCCATCGAAGAGTTCCTTCTCCCCGGCAAAATAGGAATGGAAAGTCGATGACAACAAAGACTTCCCGAAACGGCGCGGACGACTGAGAAATACATACTCAAACTTATTGGCAATCTCGTACACATATCCAGTCTTATCCACATACATATACCCACCCGCTATAATCTTGTCAAAAGTCTGCACTCCAATAGGAAGTTCTTTCATATCCATAACCGTCATTTTTAGTCCAACAACAAATATAGCAATTTCTTACAAAACGGCGCAATTGTCATAATAATAGCCGCTACGGGCTTTGAAACCTGCAGCGGCATACCATTATAGGGTGAATGTACCTGTTATTTCAATTTCGGTTCTGAACCGGAGAAGTCCCAGATATCGGCGCTCCAGCCAAGTGACTGAGCCAGGCTGGAAGCAGTGACTGAGGCTTCGGCGGCTTTGCCGTGATATGGGTAGATGTATGTGTACGTCGAAGGAACTGGAGCCACCACCAATGGAGTTGTCGCGTCTGCGTCTTCCTGGTCATATAGCTCACTGCAATATTTGGCAGTCAGAGTTGCCGTCGATTTTCTCCAGCAGTTTTTCAAGGTGTTTTTCGTCCCTGTATAGCCGACAATTATTCCTGAACTTCCGCCATTCTCATCACCACGGGTTGCAGTGATATTGTCAAACCAGGCAATGCAGGACTCGATTGTATTGTCATAGCCATTACCGTTTGCGTTCCAAACAAGACCGCAGGCTCTGCCAACGATTCCGCCGACACCTGTCCAACCTGTTATGTTCCCGGAAACATAACACCTTCTTACAGACGAGCCAGTTCCCAAATCTCCGACAATACCTCCGACTCTCTGACCGGTAGGAACATTCATGTTTCCTGAAAAGATGCAATCTTCAACAATGACAGTCTTACCGTTGCTTGCAAGTCCAAGAACACCGCCAACACCATCTACACCGTTAACGTTTATCTCAATAGTTGACGACGACGCACAACATCTGATAGTCAATGTATTTTCATTCATTCCAACAATTCCTCCAACATTGTTCTTGCAAACTATCTTCCCTGAAGAAAGGCAATTTTCAATGATCGATGCAGATGATGTAATTCCTGCGATACCTCCTGCCAACCTGGATGCTGCATTGACTTCGCCGTAGAACTTGCAGCCTGACAATGTGCCTCCCTGATAGTGTCCGACGATTCCGCCGACTCTTTCTCCCGCACTCTTGACCGTCGCATATACCTCGCAGCCTGTAATTTCCGAGCCAGCATCCACTTGCCAACCGACAATGCCTCCAGTATAAGTATTGTTGACGCCTTTTGTAATTTCAACAATTCCTCGAACGACACAGTTTTTAATCTTCACTGCAGAGCCCATCGTCTTTCCGACAACACCTCCTGTCGCAGTTCTATTGCTCCCATCTCCCATAGGGTTGCTGACAGTTACATTCACAGTACAATTCTCTATCGTCGCCTCGCGGGCATTGCCACCAAGACCGCCAACAGACTGTCCCTTCCCGGCATTCGTGACTATTCCGCTTGCCTCCACACCGCTGACTATGGCTGGTTTTCCTCCCGTGCCGATATATCCGCCGATTATTCCGGCTCCAGAATTGGACGCACTGACAATCTCCGCATCGACAAATTTCACATTATAGCACTTTCCATAGAGCACACCGAAGAAACTTGAATAATGCTTTCCCTTAGACTTGAGATTCTTGAGGGAATGTCCGCCGCCGTCAAAAACAATTCCAAGATCGTATGGGTCGTCCGGATTAAGCGGGTCCCAATTCTCGATTGAGGACATATCGATATCGTTCATCATCTTGAAATATGTCATCTGACCTTTTACGAGCGCCGGTTTCATTGCGAGAAGATCTCGTGTCGAGCTCAGCCTATATGGGTCAGATTCGGTGCCGGCACCTTCAAGAGCCGTGTTCCAGTTTTCGGCATTGAGCTGAATTGTATTCAAGTGACCGCCAGCGAGATTTACATTATTCTTGATGGAGAAGGACTTTTTGATTGATACGCCCTCATCTTTGACCGTCAGCGTCAGTTCCGTACCGGCTTCGATGGTCGCCTCCGTCCATGACGACATCAGATACGCCGTAAATATGTGGTCCACCGAAATATCCACATTCTCCAACGAAAGGCCGAGCGAGCTGCTCTTTGCCGAGCCGGCATTGTCCGTGAAGAAAAGATCCGAAGCAGCAGAAAGGCTGACTTCTTTCGGACTGGTGACATATTCCGGCAATTTTACATAAAGTTTTACAGCCCCGTTAAGTTTAGCTCCTGCATCTGCAAAAGAAATGTTGCTGATGTCTGACAGCCCGGCAGCCATCGCATTGAGCTGAAGATGCGCCGTCGAGCCGTTGCCCTTTTGAACCTGACCGGTGTATGAACGATTCCCGAGAGCCTCCGCAGTTTCATAATTTCCCGGATATATCGCGGTAAAACTGGTTCCCTCGAGTTCATTTCCCTCGAAAGTCGCTGCCTTTCCGTTAATTTCCTTGATGCTATAGATCTCAGACTTGCCGGTTTCGGAAATGATACGGATCACATCCGTCTGTTCCCACGACGGTTTGATGACGGATTCTCCTGCCTCGAACTTCACTTTAGTAACGAGCTCGTCGGGGAGAGATGCTGTTATGGTGATTTTATTTTTTGTCCCGTCATTTACGTGATTTTCACTTTCTTTAGCACAGGAAATGACAGAAAGCGCAACCGCAGATGCGAGCGCAAACATATCTAAAAACCGTCTCATGATCATAAACAATTAGAATCCTTCAAGATAAATCCAGTTTTCTTCGAAATCTTTCAGTTGCGACGACTTCGACTGACAGAAGCCTGCTTCAACAGAAAAGTTCAGTTCGACGATTTCAGGGCTGCTATATTCTCTTGAGTGCCCGATGGTTTCAGTTCTTCTTGTTATCATAATATCATATGGTTATAATGCTGTCCCGGAACGGAGATTCCGGAACAGCCATGTGGTTATCTATTTCTTCGTATCCATAACGTATATATGGGAGGATAGCACCCTTTCTCCTGTGTGGTCGAAACCGCCGCGGTCTGTAGGATAGTTCACGACGTGCGTGTCCGGATCGCCCTGACCTGCCACACAGAGAGTTGAGGAGCCGCCACCATCCATATTCAGGGCATACTGAGGATTGAAATTCTCCTTCAAGAAGAAGGTGAGTTCGCGTGCATTCATACCCTCGGCTATTCCAGGACGCCGTCCGTCAACGACAATCATCAGGAAATGTTTGTCTTTCGTAAGTGCCACTGCAGTTCTTGGATGGCGCACTCCCTGGTGACGAATAGGATCCTCATACTTGAGAGCCTCAAGCTGCGACTGGGAGTAACCGTCCGGAACGAAATTGGCCCCAACCGTCTCATAATTGTCTATGAGCATAGGTGCTGAAGACAGAATGTTGGCTTCCTCTCTCTTATTGTAAACAGCGCGTGTCTTTTCGATGTCCCGATTGCAGTCCTTTGCGGTAAAATCTATCTTCACGTCCTGCTTTCCGTCGGTATATACCGCAGCTTCCGATTTCCACTGTGGCACTCCGGTATTCATAACGTAAGGATTCGGAATTGCGAACTTGACTATGCCGTCCACCTTTATATAACAGGACTCCGGCTCATATGCGGCATTCACCACTCCCACGGCACCGAGCTTTGACATAGTCGCGGACGTTGTCGCCCCGTCGTGATAGTCGAACTTGACTTCATATCTGTCGGAATTAAGATCGACGTCAAGCACTGAAACAATCTGTTCCGCACCGGAAATCTCATCATATCCACGAAAAGACTTGAAAACAAGCCCTTCGCTGACCTTACTCTCTGTCCACTTGCCCTGAAGCTCCGTCTGTGAAGTGGAAGGACTGCTGTCCTTTGGCACAAATGCAGAATTGTCCTGCGACTTTGCACAGCTTCCACAACCTGCGAGCAGGATGACGAGAGCGAAAAGAATATATCTTGTTGTGTGTGTTTTCATTTTCTTCTATGATTATTTTTTAAGAGATGGAATTTGTTTCGAGAAGTCCCAGATGGATGCGTCCCAGCCGAGGCTTTGGGCGACAGCGGAGGCATTGCTGCCAGATGCCGCCTTGCCGTGGTATGGGAATATGATATAATCCGCAGACGTGGAAGGTTCAGAGATTACCAGCGGAGCGGAAGGACCAGCATTTTCCTGATCATAAAGATTGCTGTAGAACTCTGCCGTCAATTTCATTTCACTCTTGCGCATGCAGTCCTTCAGGACATTCTTGGTCGCAGTAAAACCGACTACCGCGCCTGAACCTGCCTTTGTATTTGTGTCTGAGGCAGGACGTGTTGCAGTTATATTGTCGAGCCAGACAATGCATGACTCGATATTGTTCCTATAATCAGAGCCGGCTGCCGCCCAGCCACCGTTGCATGCTCTTCCGACGACGCCACCTATACAGCCCCAGCCATCTACAGCCCCTGAAACGAAGCAATTCTTCACAGAGGAAGATGAACCCAAATCACCGACTATGCCGCCGAGTCTCTGGATACCCTTCAGCTTTCCGGAGAAAAGACAATCTTCGACAGTCAGTTTGTTTTCATTTTTTCCGATAATGCCGCCACAGTTTTCCACACCTTCCACTTCTCCGGAAACCATGCAAGACTTAATGCTCGCGACTCCACCGGAGATTCCTGCTATTCCTCCTACAAGATTGGATGCAGAACTCAGATTACCGCTGAACTCACATCCGGACAAAGCTCCGCCCTGGAAATGCCCGATGATGCCGCCTACACGCTCGAGTTCACCCCTCACAGTCGCAGTCACCACGCATCCTGTCACGCTGACTTCACCGCCGGATTCCCAACCGATAATACCACCTGTGTATTTGCCCTTGTTATTGATGACACTGCCATCTACTTTGCATCCGGAAATCACGACTCCTGCATTTGATTTTCCGACAATTCCTCCGCAGGATGCCCTCTGCGTGTTGTGAACCACGTCAGATATGACGTTGACAGTAATGTCGCAGTTCCTGAATTCACTGTTTGCAGCCACTCCGGCAAGGCCTCCAGTCTGCGCTTCTCCGGCCGCTTCGTTGGTCAGCGTCACATTAGCCTTCACATTGGAAACGACAGCCTTGATTCCGGCATTGGTCCCTGTCCAACCGCCGAGAAGGCCGCAATTCCCTGCAATGCCGAGGACTGTAGCGTCAACGAACTCCACATTTTCACATACACCATTAAGCACACCGAAGAAACTTGCATAGATTTTGGCGCCGGAGCATGAGAAATTGAGGATTTTATGCCCATCCCCGTCAAAATGGATTCCGAGGTCGTAAGGGTCTTCAAAATTGAGCGGCGTCCAATTCTGCTTTCTCAAATCTATATCTGTCGTGAGCTTGACATAGACAGTCTCTCCTTTCTTCAGGACAGACTTGAGGTTGAACAGTTGTCCGGCAGTGGAAAGAAGATAAGGGTCGCTTTCCGTTCCTGAGCCTTTGCTGATTTCTTCAGGAGTTATCGGTGCGTCAGGATCTTCCACCTTGACATGTCCGCAAACTTCTGCAACATCTGCCCTCGAAGCAAGCCAATTGAAAGCAGGGTAGCCGTTTGCAACACCGCCGTCCTTTGCCCACGGGTCACCCCAGCCGGTGACGACAGCACGAAGTTCCGCGTCAGTCTTTCCATCAGGATTGTCAAGTTCCGATATGGTATTTGCATAGGTGCAGGCTCCGTCATAGACTTTTTTCGTCCCGCTCACAAGACCGGTATTGTCTTTAGGTCCGGAAACGGAACTGTTCCAAGCCACCACGTTCTGGAGATAGGAACCACCCTCAAGATTACCTGCTATACCGCCACAAGCCTTGTCCGCAGAAACCCTTCCAGTAGCATATACGTTTGTCACAATTCCTCCATCAAGCATATTGCCGACAATGCCACCGCCCTGACCAGAAGCGCTGACACGAGCAGACGAATAGCAATTGTCAATCTGACAGGAATACGGAGAATATGCAGTTCCTGACATTCCCACTATTCCTCCGGCAGGATTTCCGCTGACCGAGCCGCTGACAAAGCAGTTCTTTATGCTTCCGACATAGTTGCTGTTCTTAGGGGAACGGATACCGAGATAACCCGCGATAATTCCGGAAGCATTGGAGCCGGAAATCGCAGCGTCAAGAAACCCGACATTGCGACATTCACCGCAGAGTATTCCGAAAAAGCTCGAATAGCTCTGCCCTTTGCAATTGAGATTCTTGATGACGTGTCCGTCACCGTCAAAATTGACAAAACGACTGTAAGGCTCCGCATTATTGAGCGGAACCCAAGGGATGTCTTTCATATCTATGTCTGCGGAAAGTCTGAAATAGACCATTTCTTCCGGAGAAAGCCCTTGCGGCATATTTGCCAAATGCTGCGCTGTCGCAATAATATATGGAGATTCCGGAGTTCCGAAACCAGAAGCGAAGGCTCCTCCCAATCCTCCTGTGTCTTCACTGGAGTCTCCTGTTCTGTCCGGCGGTACCCTCGAATATGAATCCAAAGGGTCATAGCGGCAAGACAGAAGCGACGCGAGCGTCAGCATCAGTGTAACAACATATACCGATATTTTATATATCCTTTTCATAAACATTGATTTTTACCATCCTTTATTCTGTTCGATTTTTCCGCCCGTAAGGATTATGTCTTCCTTAGGAATCGGATAGAAATAATCACGTTCCTCGTTCCATTTCCTCACCATATCGGAGAAGAAAACTATTTTCCCGGAGCCGTTCCCTGAGAGCTTGTAGTCTGTGTCAATGTTGAACCATGTGACGTTCTCCTTCACGGAAGGTTGAACGCCGCTATAGACGCAGATGTCAGCATTACCGTCACCGTTCACGTCATAAGCCTTTCCTATCTTGTCGGCAGGAATGTAGATGCCTTCCATTTTCTGTCCTATGCAGGCACCCTCCTTCCATCGCATCAAATCCCACCAGCGGTTCTGACTCTCAAGCACGAGCTCTATTGTCCTTTCCCTGCGGATTTCGAGAATCACGCCCTTATTCGCACCGGTGACATTGGCATAGCCGGTCTCCGCAGAAGACAGGTATGGATCCGGAGAATCATTTGCCGCTATAAGGTTCAAATTTGGCATCTTCGCCCGTGCGCGGATCTTGTTTACCGAAATATCCAAGTCTCCCTGCGTGATTTCCCCAAGTTCGGCCTTCGCTTCGGCATAGTTGAGATAAATCTCCGCCATACGGAAAAGCGGCAGGTCATTGTAGGAAGCAGCACTTGAGTTGAGGTTTGCCTCAACGATATATTTGTGTGGCTGATAGCCCGTTATGCAGTTGGAGAAATTCAGTCCCTTGGTTGTTCTGATAGTCTGGGCAAGACGCGGGTCACGTCCTGAGACTTCATTGACAAATTCAATCTTGTCATAATCTGGCTTGTCCGTGAACCTTGAACCATCTGCCATAAGATAGCTGTTTACGAATTTCTTGGTAAAACCGCAGCGCCCCTCGCCAGGAGTGTTGAAAGTTCCCAAAACGGAATTCGGGAGGGATGCAGACTGGTCATAATCCCTCGCAAGGATAACCTCAACGGATTTTGCGTTGTCAGAGGTGAAGAGATCGCGGTATGGCTGAGTGCCGGATGTGTAGAGAGAATAGCCGCGCGTGGCATTCATGAGTGCGTCTGATGATTCCACACATAGGCGAAGCCATTTTTCCGAATCCGCAAGGCCATGATATTTGCGGAAAGTACCCTCAAACAAGCAGATGCGGCTTTTGAGTGCCATAGCCGTCCACCAAGTCACGTGATAGAGGTCTTTCGTACTGTTTTCTTTCTTGAAAAGTCTGATTGCCTCATCAAGGTCTTCGATGACCTTTTCCATCACGAAGTCGCGGGAATCCCGAGCTTTATAAAGAGCCGGATCATCGGTTCCCGGAACGTGGTCAAGCCACGGGACATCGCCGAAACGTTTCACCATATTGAAATAGTAGTGTGCCCTGAAAAATTTGGCGACACCGGTATATTTCCGCACGGCTGCCGCATCAGGGCAATTGCCGATATTCTCAAGCAGGAAGTTGATATGCCTGAGAGCTTCGAAAGACCAGCCTCCGCCCTTTTCCGGAACGGTACGTGTAAGACTCACCTCGCTTGCAAGCGGAATCCAAATCATATTGTCACCAATTTCCTTGTATATTCCGCTTCCTCCAGGGAGAATATCGCTATAGAACCGGTTTGCATAAAGTTCCAGCTCCGATTCGTTCTTGAAATATGTCTTCACAGTCACAGCAGCCTTTGGTGTGAGATCCAGAAGATCGCAGGAACTCAACAATACTGATGCGAAAATGACGGATATAAATCCTATTATCATTGATTTTTTCATATACATTGCCCTCCCGAATTAAAGTGTTATGTCAAGTCCGAAAGTGAATGTTCTCGCGTACGGATAGACCATTCCTGCTCCTCTTCCATTTTTCCATGTGAGCGATGATGATGCCTGTTCCGGGTCAATGTACCGGCTCTTCAGCGCAGTAAAAGTAGCGAGGTTCTCACCTGAGAAGAAGATGCGGAACTTGGTCATATGCATCTTCTCAAGCCACTTCTCAGGAAGAGTATAGCCAATGGTAAGATTTTTCAGACGGCAGTAGCCGACATTCTGGAGATAGCGGTCGTTTACCGCTCCGAGTTCCCTGTTGGTCTTGAGGGCGACATAACCCCTCGGCCTCGGGAAATACGCATTCGGATTGGTCTCCGACCATACTCTGCTCATAAAATCCTTAGGAATAAAGGAAACGTAAGGACGGGCATACGGTCCCCAGAAAGCATAGTCTTCGGTACTAGGATACATATTTTGACGTCCAATACCCTGCAACATCATGGAGAAGTCTATGCCTTTCCATCCGAGACTCAGCGTTCCGCTGAAGTTATAGCGCGGAAGTGAATTTCCGATTACGACCATATCTTTTACATCATCTGCCGAAGTCGTAGGCTCAATCTTCCCGTTTCCGTCCAGGTCAATGAACTTGAGGTCGCCGGCGTGGAGTCCTGTATCCACAATCTCCGTGTTGATCATATCATTTACAGCACTCTGATCCACTTTGTATGCCATTGCATCTGCATTCGTCGCAAAAAGTCCTCCTATACGGTAGCCCCAGATATCTCCGAGTTTCTGCCCTACGTATGGGCTTGCGAGTGTCTTGTTCGGATTGTCATATTTCGTGACATATGAGACATTGTCACCCAGGCCGAAACTGACCCCATAGCTGAAGTCATCGCCGGCAAGACGGAAACTGTCATTCCACGAAATCGTGAACTCATAACCGAGAGTGCGAAGGTCCGCCGAATTGTTTTTCGGAGCAGCAGCGCCGTAAGTGGAAGGAAGTGCCTGACTCTGCATTATCATATCCTTCGTATCGCGGATATATGCATCTCCGCTGAAGTTGAGCCTACCTCTGAACATCGAGAGATCTAGTCCGATATTATTTGTGTATATCTTCTCCCAAGAGATATCTGATGCATTTGGCGAAGACTCATTGGCGTAATAAACTTTCTGTCCCTCACCGAAACGGTAATTGAGCTGGCCAGAGGTGCTGATTGTCTGTATGTAATCATAATATCCCACTGCACTCTGGTTTCCGAGGGAGCCATAGGAATACCTGAGTTTCAAGTTATTGACCACATGCTTCGCATTTTTGAAGAACTGCTCCTCACTGATTCTCCATCCGAGGGAGAATGAAGGGAAGAATCCGAAACGACGTCCTTTGGCAAAACGTGAACTTCCGTCGTAACGTCCACTGGTCTCGACGAGATAACGGTCTGCGTAGGCATAGTTGAGACGATAGAAGAAACCGAGAACAGCATAGTCATTCTGACCTCCACGGGTGTATATATTGTCACCTACAGCGATGTTGAAATCCGAAATCTCTTCACTCAAGAGATCGTAGCGACGCATATAATTGGTCTTGTAATATTTATACTCGTAATTGACACCGGCCATTGCCTTGAAGTCATGCTTCTCTCCGAAAACATCTCCGTAAGTCGCATAAGCATTGAAGACATTCCTGCGGGTAGTGTTGTAACTCTCCTGGATTCTGTCTTTAGCAGCCTCGTCAGAAGCCGACATATAGAGAATCTTGCCCGGTATGCGGGAATAAGGGACATCCACGAAACGGTTGAATGCATAAAACATCAAGTCCGTGTAGGAATAATTTGCCCTTATCTCAAACTGTTTCACCGGTTTGATAACGGCTTCAAAGGTAGTCCTGAGTTCTGTATTCTTGTCCGCCATATCATGCTTGCCGTATTCGGCGATTGCATGAACTCCGTTTGTCACCCTGTATGTAGGGCTTGTTGAAGAGTAGTAAACAAATGTACCATCCGGATTTATCGGGACAATACTCGCAAGTGCATGATTCCATGCGCTGGAGAAATATTGGTTGAAAGCGCTGGAGCTACCTGGGAACGACTGCTTACGGCTCGACCAGTTGGTGTTGTTGGTGAGTTCGAGCCAATCTGTGACCTTAACCCCGATTTTCGTGCGGAAAGTATAGTGGGTATAATGATCCGGCTTTATCGCCTTGGCTCCAGTCTGGTCATAGAAATTGCCGGAAAAGAGGAAATTTACTCTACCCGTACTTCCACTTACGCTCAGGTTGTGGTCGTGAGTCGGACGGGTATTGTTGAACATATAATTGTACCAGTCGAAATTGGCGTAGTATTTATATACACCATCCTTCTCGACTACCCAAGGTCTCGACGGATCTTCCACTTTGTCGTTACGGCGTATCCACAACTCGTGGTAGTCTTCTGCAGTGTAAGTCGTGTAAGGTGTACCTTGATAGGTACGAAAGAACATATCATTGATATATGCGCTGTAGTAGCCTCTGGTCTCGAAATCTGTTGACACCGTGGATGTTCCGAAAGTGAACTTTCCGTTGTAGGATACTTTTATCTTTTCATCCGTCGGGTTCTTGGTATTCACGAGTACGACTCCGAAACCGGCACGCGCACCATAGACTGCCGATGCCGAAGCATCTTTCAGAACGCTAATAGACTCGATATCGTTCGGATTCACGTCACGCAAGTCCCCCTCTACGCCGTCAATGAGAATGAGAGGTCCGGTTGATGAGGCTATTGAGGTCACACCTCGGATGTTCACTGTCGCCCCATCACCCGCACGTCCTGAAGTCTTGACCATGACATTAGGCATAGCACCCTGAAGCATCTCACCTACGGAAGCAGCATTGCGGTTGCGCAGATTGTCTCCGTCAACAACAGCCACAGCGCCGGTAAGGTTCACTTTCTTCTGAGTACCATAGCCTATGACCACGGTTTCCGTGAGGAACTCCGTATCCGGGGAAAGAACGATTTCAAGCGGAGCCATATTCCTGACAGGAATTTCTACGTCTGTAAAGCCTATAAACGAAACGACGAGAATTTCATTCAAAGCGACGTCAAGACTGAATTTTCCGTCAATGTCGGAGACCGCTCCGGCTCCATGGCGTCCCTTGACCACAATCCCGGCTCCGACCAAAGCTTCTCCGTCATCGGATTTTACGCTGCCTTTCAAGTTGAAGCGTTCGTCAGACCTGCCGACATTGTCTTTCTCCGCCACACGGCTCTCGGAAACAAGCACGGTTCGTCCGCTGACGCTTACAGACACTGGCTGTCCCTCAAATACTTTCCGTACAGCTGTTTCAACGTCAACATCCTTCAGCGATACAGAGACCTTTCGCTCCATATCTATTCCTGACGATTTGACCACCACCGAATATCCATATCGAGCCTGGATTTCGGCGATTACTCTCGACACTTTGACATCACGCATATTCAACGATATGTCCTGGGCTGAAACCAGTACGCACGACAGAAGAGTTGCGGTCAGCAAGGTGACGAACACCCTGATAAAAGATTTCAGGTTCATCTTACTGTTAGTTTAATTTTGTTATTAATGTGATTAATTCTGAAATGCCTCTCTACATTGAGCGCATTCAGTATCTCATCGAGATTTTCTCCGTTAATAAACGATGCATAGTATTTCTCCCCCGCAATGCTGTCCTCCATGCTTATATCCACCTTGAAGCGGCGTGAAAGCGTGCCGACTATCTCTGAGAGTGTGGCATCGACAAACTGAAGTCCACCGACGTCCAGAACCCGTTCATAATTATTCACATCGAAATGTAATCTTTTTATATTGCCTTTTTCCTTGTCATAGCGTATGATATCGCCGGGAACGAGCTTTACGGATGTCCCGTCGGCGCGCATGCAAAGCTCTACAGAACCGTTGAGAAGCGCGACCTCCTCATTTTTGGAATCCATAAAAGAGGACACGTGAAAGCGGGTTCCGTGGACGATTACATCCATATTGTCGGAAACTGCGACGAATTTCTTCTCAGGATCCTTTGCGACATCAAAGAGGACATCTCCGCTGATAAATACTTTTCTTTCAGAAGATGAGAACTTGTCCGGATATATCAGACGACTGCACGGACCGATTTTCACAGATGTCCCGTCGGATAGTTCCACTGAAGCATTTTCCGCATATGCCGTGGAAATCTCATTCCATACGGTCTCCGTCTCACCACCTGCTCCAAATGAGAGCCAAAGGCAGGTGAACAGCAGCGGGATGAACAAAGCCGCGGCAATGTTCGAGACAATGCGCAGCGCCGAATGCCATCTCTTGCGTGTTGTCAGACCGACATTTTTCGCAAAACTATCGAAAGCCGCCTCGCCCATCGAGACGTCCTTCCCTGAAACTTCTGACTCCGCCTGCCTGAGCAGTTCGCCAAGAACCACATCAAACTGGGGACTATCCTCATTCTCCAGAAGCAAGTCCTGGAATTTACTTATGTTTTTATCTGAATTCGAGCTCATACGATACTATTAACTCGAAAAGGAGGAGAATCCCCCAATCAGAAAATGAAAAAATTGCTCCTACGACCGGAACTTGGTTTTCAGTTCGCTGAGTGCCAGAGTTATATGTCTCTCAACTGTCTTTTCGGACAATTTGAGTTCTTCGGATATTGAGCGGTTTGTCTCCCCTTCCATTTTCATATCAATCACGGTCTTACGCTGCTTTGGCAATGTTTTCACAGCATCATCAAGCATTTTCCTGCGTTCTTTCCGGAGCAGTTCCTCCTCCACTGAAAGCATAGTTTTGTCCTCTATTTTGGACTCTTCCACCTGCGCAAATGACTTCTTGTCACGGAGAAAAGTGAATGCGCTGTTCCGCGCTATCACATATAGCAGTTTTTCCACCGACGCTTCAGAATCGAGCCGTTCGCGGCTCTTCCACAGTTTGAGAAAGACTTCCTGGGCGATGTCTTCAGCTGAAGTCACATCTCCGACAATCTTGGTAATAAACCGCAGATACACAGCATAATAGCGAACAAAGAGATGACGCCACGCCTCGGCATCTCCAGTTTTGAGTCCGCTCACAAATATACTGCCTTCCATCTTTCCCATTTAAGTCTGTGGTTGTTTTGACGAGGCAAATATAGAAAAGTTTTTATATCTGCTCAAATCTGGATAAAAGATAATCGTCCGGAAATATTGCAGCTTCATGAGGCACAATGCCGTCTGACAACTCCCGCCAAGACGCGCAGCGCGTATTGCGCTGACTATCAGCGATTTAGGCATTTTCAGAGTTGTGAAAACCACAACTCTGATTTCGGTCAAACAGCTGATACACAGCAACTTGGAGGTTGCGCTGCATCTGTGGGGACACTGGCTAAAAACGCGTTAAAACGCATCCGCGGAGACGCTTAAGGATTACTGAATATTTTTTACTAACTTGCGGGATGTCGAACTGGTCGGCAAAAGAGACGGTCATCAGTTTAGAAACTACATATTATGAGAAAACACATATTACCCATCCTAGTGATTGTTACGCTTGTTTTCGGTTTTAATGCATGTAAGCCGGAGAGCGTACCGGAAAAGCCAGATCAGGAGCAGCCTGCTCCAAAACCCGAACCGGAGCCGGAACCTGAACCTGAACCGAATCCTGAACCGGAGCCTGAGCCAAAACCAGAACCAGAACCAGAACCAGAACCGGAACCTTCTGAGACCGTCATTTACTACGACAATCTCGACAAGGTTAAATCTGATGTGAACAACAATTACTTCAACACCTGGAGTGACTGCCGCAACATGGAAGGCACAGGCATTGCCACTGTCACCTATGACGGCTCCTACACCTCCGTACGAAGCAGTTTCTCGTCCACCGGATATCCCGGAGCTTCTGGAGTCAATGGAGTATATTACAGCAGAGACGGCGCCCGGATAGAGATCAACGGCATCGGACTGCCGTCAGACAAACGCACTTACAAGCTCACTGTCGGAATGTGCGCTTTCAAGAAGGACGTCGTGCCGAACAAGACCTTCACCATCACGGTTTCCGATGAGCATGGAAAGAAGAGCCACAATTTGAACTATACAGTCCAAAAATATGGACAGTCATGGTTTCTTGCCACATCCGTCTTCGAAGTAAGCGCCACCGAAACCACCAGGCTGAACATAAAGATCACCGCTCTTGCAGACGGAGCACAGGGCCGCACTGACGACCTCAGACTCGTGACGACCACCGATACCGCCTCTGAGACATTCGATTTCGGACACGGAGCGGAGACGGGCAAGGATTATATCGAAAGACCTGCCACGCTCAAGGCCAATGCCGACTACAAATATGTGGACCACAGAGGGAAAACCTACAGGTCCCAAAAGGACGTCCGCAATTATGAAGCCTGCTACGACATCCGTCGCCACAACCCTATGTGGGTAGCCTATCCTTGTCATGAAATCTATTGGGAAGGAGGCTACACCCGTCCAAGACCTGACCCGTGGAGGCCTGACCCTTCCTTCAGCGAAAGCGAGCAGTCGATCATATACGCAAGCGACTGGAACAGCTGGCCGTGGAGCGCAACAAGCGGAAAGCCAAGCGACAAATATTATTACTGGTCACCACTGCCTTCAAAGAATACAGTCGGCAAAGGACACATGATGCGCTCGGCTGAAAGAGGCTGCGGAAACTCCAGCAAACTGTTTGACCTCAACACTCAGACCTTCTATCCTACCAACATTGCTCCTGAACGGTATCTGAATGAGACCGAAACAGACTCCCATTGGTCAATGGTGGAATACATCCTGCCTAACGAGTGGAGATGCAGCGACACGCTTTACGTGGTCGTCGGATGCTATTACGGTGATGACACATGGGTACTGAAAGATGCCTGCAACTGGGGTGAAACCAGCTCCAAATCAAAGGATTGCCTTATGCCAACCGCCAGATACAAACTCGTCATGAGGACAAAAAGCGGCTCAACTGGCAAACCTATCTGGGAGTGCTCAGCAGATGAAGTGATGGCGATTGGATTCTGGTTCCCACAGAGCTTCACAGGAGAAAAACTCAATTCGCTTCCGCCACTTGCAGACTACATCTACTCGGTTTCTGAAATCGAGAAAATGATCGGCGGAGAATTCGATTTCTTCCCTCTGGCACCGGAAGGAGTCAAGAACAGCTGCAACATCAGCGACTGGCCAGGCCTTTCATCCATCGCAGGCAAGCCGTCCGGCAAGGGATAGTAAGTTAATTACGACAATATAGAAGACACTGTGACGGGTGACTCTTTCCTCAACTTGAGGCAGGACCATCCGTCACGTGTTTTATGCCCCTCGAGCCGCAGCCCGTATTTTCCAGTTTCTTTCAATATATCCTCCACGTCGTCTTCATAGAAACCGCTGAGCAGCAGCAATCCGTTCTGTTTCAATGACTTTACATAAGTACGCAAGTCCATCAGGATAATATTGCGGTGGATATTGGCAAGGAGCACATTGTACTTTCCGGCCTGAAGAAGCGAAGCGTCTCCGCAATAGGTCTCCACCTTGCGTCCGACGCGGTTCAGCCTTGCATTGTCATAAGCCGAGCGCGCAGCGACAGCATCTATGTCAATGCCGAAAACTCTCGAAGCCCCCATCTTGGCAGCCAGAATCGCGAGCAGGGCAGTGCCGCAACCCATATCCATAACGACATTGTCGCGGATTTCACCGGCATCTTCCAGCATCGTCTCCATCATCATATAAGTGGTTTCGTGATGGCCGGTGCCGAATGCCATCTCAGGTCGGAGACGGATATTGTACCTCGTCCGCGGAGAAGTCCTGTCATCGGCCTGCTTTATGGTTACCTTGCCATCCACGACAATCGGCTGAAAAGCATTCTCCCACTGCGCATTCCAGTTATGGAACGGCACTGGAGCAGCCTCAAACGAGGTTTTGAACGGCAGACCGGAAAGCACAGCCTTCAATGCGAACCTATCGAACTGCGGCTTCTGTATATAACATTTCACATCACTTTCGCCTATCACGAAAGAGTCATAAGGCAGGTCCGAAAGCATCGCTTCCAGAATCTCCGCATTCTCTTCAGAAAAAGGGTCAATGCTGACCTTTACCTCTATGTAATCGCTACTGTCCATTTTCATTGTCCTCTGCCGGCAAGACTGCCGCCTCACTATTTTTAGCCTGACGTTTCTGTTCACGTTTTCTGCGACGGGCCGCCTTCCTGTCCTCGCGGGTCGCATTGTCCTGGACGAACTGCTGGTTCTGGGACTCCTCTTCCACCTCCTGCACTACAGGAATCAGGCTAAGTGAATCCATACGCGCATTCAATGCAGAGTCCACAGGGGTGTCATAAGCCGTCTGGAGCGAATCCAGCATCTTCCTGTGTCCGCCGTCCAGTGAATCCAGCTTGGCATCAGGGTTGAAGCCCATGGCGACTTTCTGCGAGTCGATGGAACTGCGCATCTGAACATTCTGCTTGACAGCCAGATCAACACCCTTCGTAAAGATATTGTGGATAGAGCGGACAAGGTTCATCTGCAGCGTATCTATCTGCGCCGTGAATACAGGCACCTTGGTATTCTTATACTGGGCCTTGCCTATACGGTACTTCCAGTTGTCGAAGTTACCGAAAATGTTTATTCCGAAGCGGAATGGAATCGGCGACTTGAGCACTGAAACGTGATACTTGAACGACTG
>OHIL01000387.1_pt1 | contig 18586 bp, 16 predicted proteins | sample 1568231 | NCBI WGS metagenome assembly OHIL01 (sample SAMEA3879565, study PRJEB24766) | human gut metagenome | biome: human-associated habitat; feature: feces | place: USA | collected 1985/1987 | reverse complement strand
CCCTTTGCAATCCCTCATTTTCTTCGCAGGTGCATATACAGACTGCAAAAAGGCCGCTTGCAATGCCTGCTCTGAAAACACAAAACCGCTGTAATCTCCATCCTGCGCGGGATGGGGATTACAGCGGTTTCTTTCTGACGCACAGAGCAGCTTCACTCCGTATAATACTGCGCCTGTGCGTTCCAGAGCGCGTAGTATTTGCCGCCCCGATCGGCGAGCAATTCGGCGTGACTGCCCTGCTGAATGACCGCGCCCTCGTGGAACACGGCGATCTCGTCGCAGAATTTGCAGGAGGACAGGCGGTGGGAGATATAGATGGCAGTCTTATTGCCTGCGATCTCATCGAACTTACTGTAGATCTCCGCCTCGGCGATGGGGTCCAGCGCCGCCGTCGGCTCGTCGAGGATGATGAAGGGCGCGTCCTTATAGAGCGCGCGGGCAATGGCGATCTTCTGCGCCTCGCCGCCGGAAACCTCGACACCGTCCTCGGAGAGATTTTTGTAAAGCATGGTGTCCAGACCCTTTTCCATCGCTGCAAGACGGTCTGCGAAGCCTGCATCGATCAGAGCCTTCTTTGCCCGGTCACGGTCATATTCCATGCTGCCCGCCACATTCGCGCCCAAAGGCTGGCAGATGAGCTGGAAATCCTGAAATACCACGGAAAATATGCCCATGTAATCGTCATAGCGGTACTTGCGGATGTCGATGCCGTTGAGCAAAATCTGCCCCTCCTGCGGGTCGTACAGGCGACACAGGAGCTTGATGAAGGTGGTCTTGCCGCTGCCGTTTTCGCCCACGATGGCAAGCCTTTTTCCGACCTTGAACCTCATATTCACATGGCGCAGCGCCCAGATGTCCGAGCCGGGATAACGGAAGGAGACGTCCCGAAACTCCACGTTATACTGACGATCCGACCTCTTTTCGGTGGTGAGACTCCCCTGATACATGGAATTTGGAATGTCAAGAAACGTATAGATGGCCTTGAGGAACTCAGCATTGGCCCGCATATGACTGACGGTGCTCAGTAGCAGGGCGGCGTTGCCGGAAAATGTGGTCACGGCGCTGACATACTGGGTCACGCTGCCGATGCCGAAGGCACCGCCCAGCGCCTTCAAGCATACGAACACATACACAACGCCGGAGAGAACAGCGGATAGAGAGGCGGCCAGCGCCTTGCTCAGTCCCACAGTGGTTTGGGACGCCTTTGCCACGGGAGAGCCGACGCCGAAGATATTCACTGTGCGGACATAATGCTCCGCCAGTTCGCTCTGGCGGTACATTCTGCGATCCATGTCTTTTTCCTTGTCCCCCGGCTGCATGAAAACGAAGTGGCTGAACACGCGATTGCCGAAGCATACCTGCTCTGCCAGCGTGTTCCAGGCAGAATAGGCTCTGCCGGCCAGCGCCGGACCAAGGCAGGTAACGGCGGCAATCAGCAGAAGGATGCCCACAAGGAAAAGCGGGTGATTGAGAGCGGTCAATTTTCCCGCCGAGGTCGGGACTTGCCGGGTGAACAGGCTCACCGTCAAGGCGGCAGCCCCTAAAATGCCGGTGATGCCTTGGACTGCCTGCGTATAGTACAGCTTGAGATGGGCAAAGCCCCAACCGGACCAGTCGGCATTCTGCCGGATCTGAGAGAACAGATCACGTGTTTCCTGCCTGTCACAGTCGGCATAATCCATCCGCAGAAATTTCTCGGTATACAAAACTTCTTTCTGTCTGTCAAGCAGTTCGCTCCGGACATTTTTCCACCTCTCCAGCACGGCCTTGAGCAGCTCTGTCGCAGCACTGACCGCTACGATCCAAAGGACCCATTTGGCCAGAATCTCCGGTCTGCAAAGGGTGGATAGTTCATCGACAAGCCGGGCGGAGAGCCAGATGACCGCATAGGGCGATGCTGCCTCCACAACAGCACAGAGGATAAACGGCATAAAGCAGCCCGGTGCGATCCGGCGCATATCTCGTGCCGCCCGGCGGTGGATGGCAAAGGTCTCCCGCAGGCTCATGCCCTCAGCTTTCTTCTTCATCCTGCACACCTCCTTCCTGATAATAGCGGCTCTGCACGGCAAATAGCTCCGCATAAGCACCACCCTTTGCCAGTAACTCCTTGTGGGTACCCTCCTCGGCGATGCCGCCGTCTGCTATAAAGAGGATGCGGTCACAGAAGCGGGTAGACGCCAGCCGGTGGGAGATGAACACGGAGGTCTTACCCGCCGTCATATCGCTGTACTTTTGGTAAATATCGTTTTCCGCAATGGGGTCCAGCGCCGCCGTAGGCTCGTCCAGAACGAGGATAGGCCCGTCCTTATAAAGCGCTCTCGCCAGCATCAGCCGCTGGGTCTGGCCGCCGGAGAGCTGTACGCCGTCCAGATACACCTCCCGGCCAAAGTGGGTATCCACCCCTTGGGGGAATTTGGCAATAGCCTCTGTCAAGCCGGCCTGTGCAAGGCAGTGATCGACTTTTACTCTGTCGATATGCTCGGTGGTCTGGGCAACACATTCCGCAATGGTGGTATCCAAAATGGAAAACCCCTGAAATACAGCGGAAAACAGGCGGTAATACGCGCTGCGGTCAAATTCACGAATATCCTGCCCGTTTAGCAGCACGCGCCCCTCGGTGGGGTCGTAGAAGCCGCAAAGCAGCATCACCATGGTGGTCTTGCCCGCACCGTTCAAGCCCACCACCGCCAGCTTTTCGCCGGGATGGATGGTCAGGTCTATGTGCCTGAGAATATCCCTCTCCGTGCCCGGATAGTGGAAGGACACGTTCTCCAGCCGCAGCTCATACCCGTCGGCTGCGGGCGGCTGCACTCCGCCCTCAAACCGAAACGGCTCCGGAATGTTCAGATATTCCTGTATTTTGGACAGGTCGATGCTCTCCTTATGCAGTTGGCTGCACTGGGTCAGGATGCCGGTCACCCACGATGCAGCGCCGCTGACGGCGGTAAAGTAGAGCAAAAATGTCGATGCAGGCCAGCCATGTACCAGAGTTTGCCGAATCAGATACGCATACGCGATGCCGTTGCGAAGAAGCGTCAGCGCCACGTCAGCCACATTAGCCCAGAGATAAGTCCTTTCCCGGCGGGCGATGAAGGCGGAGAGTGCCTTCATGGATTTTTCCCGCAATTCCCGCAGCCAAGGGGCTAAACCAAAGACGCGGATGTCCTTGGCAAGCTGTATCTGCCGAGGCTGCGTCAGAAAATAGTGCAGTTCCTTGTCATACTGTTCCCGTTCATCCCGGTGGCGGTACTCCCACTCACTGATATAGTGGGAAACGAAGAAGTCTGCTGCGGCGGTCAGCACCACCAGCAGGATCAAAAAGCGGCTCAAGCGGGAGAACAGCAGCAGATATACGGCAAAGCCGCCGAGATTTGCCAGCAGCTCCGTCAGCGTTCGCCAAATATGCTCCGCCGCATCGTCGTTGCCGCTGGTGGCCCGCTGCGCCTGCTCCTCCAGCTTCAGAATTTTGGAGTCGTGGACATTTGGGTAGGAGGTCTCGCCGCTTTTCCGGGAGATCATGCGGATGATGGCACAGCGAACATCGACCTCACCGGGCATCCGGATGGCATCGCAATACGCCGCAGCCCCCTGTAAGAGAAGAAGTGCCGCTGTGAAAAATCCGATAGTTGTCAGCAACTCCCCCACGGGAACGCCCTGCTCCACCCTCGTAAGAATTTCCGGTGTGACATAGAGCTGCGCCAAATCCAACGCCACTTTGATGGCCGCGACCACAACGCAAAGGAGCAGCACTCTCCTGCGCTTCTCCCAAGCGGTCCGCACCATAAAGCAGACATTTTGCCGGACGCTGTACTTCGGTTTTTCTCTGTGTTTCATGTCGTTTCACCTCACGCGCATAGCATAGCAGAAAAAATCGTCCCCGGTTGATTCCGGGGACGAATCGCTTTTTCCGGGGGATGAATTGCAGCTCTCACTCCTGCGGAAGCAGTATTTCAGTGGTGAATGCACCGTCCTCGCTGTTGCGGCTGATGTATCCGTCCAGCCGCTCCACGATGGCGTCGATGCGAACAAGGCCAAAGCCATGCCCCTCGCCCTTGGTGCTGCGGAACAGCCCTCCCTCCTTGTGCATTTTCTTCCCGGCGGTAAAATTGGTGAAGGAGATGTAGAGCTGGGTGTTTTTCATATCCATATAGACCCGGATGAGGCGCTTATCCTCCGGCAGCTTCATGCTGGCCTCAATGGCGTTGTCGAAGAGATTGCCGAGGATGCAGCAGAGATCGATCTCCGAGGACTTCAGCCGGACGGGGATGTGGGCATCCGCCGCTACCTCAATGCCCTTCGCCTTTGCAAGAGAGATTTTGGAGTTCAAGATGGCGTCGGTCATGGGATTGCCGGTCTTGATGACCGTGTCCACGGTTTGCAGATCGGTGTCCAGCAGGTCGAGGTAGTTTCGGATGGCGTCCCAATCTCCCGCGGCAGCGTAAGCCTTCATGGTCTGAATATGGTTGCGGTAGTCATGCCGCCAGCCGCGGATCTGGCGGTACATGTTGTCTACCTCCCGGTAATGCGTTTCGATCAGCTCCTGCTGATAGGAGGCGAGCTGCTTTTCGATTTTCTTTGCAAACAATTCCATACGCCTTACCTCATGTTGATAATGGCACGGTTGACGCCCTCATACGCGCCCCGCGGCAGCGGGATGGCGGTTCCGTCACTGAGCCGGATCTCCGTCTTGGTGACGCGGCTGATCTGCGTCAGATTCACGAGCGCAGAGCGCCCCACGCGGTAGAAGCACTCGTCGAGCTGCTTTTCAAGCTCGCCCAATGTCATTTTCACCGTCACATCCGTTCGCGCGTGAACGGTCACATAGTTGCCGAGCACATCTGCATATCGAATCTGATAAATCGGCACACGCACCATTTCTCCGCCGGCCTCGAAATGCAGGACCCGTTCGTTTTTCGTTATCTTTTCCACGGCGCGGTTCAGCACCGACCGGAGCTTTTCTTCCTTCACGGGCTTCATCAGATAGTGGAGTGCCGCTACCTCGTAGCCCTCTGAAATATAATCGGAGTAGCCGGTGATGAAAATGATCTGCACCGTGTCGTTGCTCTTGCGAAGCTCTTTTGCCATCGTGACGCCGTCCATCGCGCCCATTTCGATATCCAGCAGAAGAATGTCGTAGTCGCTTTCTTCGGCGTAGCGGAACAGGAAGCTCTCGGCGGAGGGAAAATCGTCGATATGCACCGTGTGACCGGCGGACGAAGCCCAGGCGCGCACCATATTCAAAACAAACTGTCTGTCCGCACCGGAGTCATCGCAGATCGCAATTTTGTACTTCATACCCTCACCGTTCCTTTAATGATTAAGACATCCGCCTCAAATCATTCCAAAGTGACGCAGTGCCTCCGTAATTGCCTTTTCCTTCTCTGGTGGGCATTGGGGCTGCTTGGCGTTTTCGGATTTCGGTTTATTGTAGTTCTCACGCTCAATGATGCCGTATTTCTGCTTCACCTGTGCGATATAGAGGTGGCTGACTTTCAGTCCGGTATGTTCGAAAACATATTCTCGGATTTCCTCATAGGTTGCATTTTTCTCCGCAGCGGTCAAATCCAACTCGTCCATCTTCACTTCGATCTCGATATGTTCCTTGCTTTGAAGTTTGGATAATAAACATACCGTCTCCACGTGGGCCGTGCCAGGGAAAAGATCCACGGCGCAGGCGCGGACGGGGCAATAGCCCAAGGGGGCAAAGCGGGCCACATCCCGGGCCAGAGTGGCCGGGTCGCAGGATACATACACAATGCGGCCGGGTGTCATAGAGGCGGCAGCCTCTACCACATCGGGCGCCAGGCCCTTCCGGGGCGGGTCCACGCAGATCACGTCGGGCCGCAGGCCCCGCTGCCGCAGCTCCGCCGCCAGCCGGGAGGCATCGCCGCACAGGAACTCCACGTTCTCCACGCCGTTGCGGCGGGCGCTGTCCTCCGCGTCCCGGATAGCCTCCGGCACGATCTCGCCGCCGATGACGTGCCGGGCCCGGCGGGCCAGCACCTGGGTGATGGTACCCGCACCGCAGTACAGGTCCACCGCCAGCTCCCGGCCGGTGAGTCCGGCGTACTCCAGGGCCTTTTCGTACAGACGCTGGGCCTGGTCGTGGTTCACCTGGTAAAACGACGGCACCGACAGCCGCAGCTCCAGCCCGCAGAGGGTATCCGTCAGATAGTCCCGGCCCCAGAGGGTCCGGTACCGATCCCCTAAAATGGCGTTGCCCCGGCGGGTATTCTCCCCCAGCACCACGCCGCAGACTCCGGGCGCGGCGGCCCGGAGCATATCCACCAGCTCCTGCTCATGGGGCAGGCGGGAGCCGTTGACCAGCAGGCACGCCAGGGACTCCCCCCGGCAGCTGGTGCGGACGTACAGGTGCCGCAGCAGGCCCCGGCCAGTGGCCTCGTTATACGGCTCCACCCGAAACCGGACGATATAGTCCCGCACCGCCTGAGCCAGGGCATCGGCCTCCGGCTTTTGGATGAGGCAGTGCTCCACATGCACCACCTGGTGGCTGCGGGCCCGGTAAAAGCCCACCTCCCCCGCCGGGGAGATGGGATAGATGCTCTTGTTGCGGTAGTGCAGGGGCTGCTCCGCACCCAGAATTTCCTCCACCGTCACCTCCGCGCCGCCGATGCGGGTCAGGGCGTCCTGGACCCGGGCACGCTTGGCCCACAGCTCCTCCTCATAGGACATATGCCGGAAATCGCAGCCGCCGCAGCGGCCATAATACGGACAGTCCGGCTGCCGCCGGGCGGGAGACGGCTCCGCCAGGGCGGCGATCTTGCCGAAGGCGGCGTTTTTCAGCACCTTCATCACCAGAACGTCGCAGGTCTCGCCCCGGACGGCCCCGTGGACGAACACCACCTGGCCGTCTATCCGGGCAATGCCCAGGCCCTCGCTGGAATAGCCGTCGATATGGGCGCGGTAAATGCGGTTTTTCTCCAATCCGGGCATAAGCGCCCTCCTTTCCGGTAAAGCACAGGGGCGGGGCACACGGGTCCCGCCCCTGCAAGCGATGGAATATCACATCCCGTCCGCTTAGAATTCGAACTTGTCCAGCACCTTCCGCAGGGCCTCGGCAAAGGCGGCCAGGGTCTTGTTGTCCCGGCCCTTGCTGCGGCGGATAAGGCCCACCAGGGAATCGCCCAGCTGCACCAGCTTCTGATACGCCGCGGTGACCCGGGGCGCGCCGTCGAAGGTACGGGTCTTACGCTGGGGCAGATAGCCCGCTGCCAGCTGGGTGCAGGTCAGCAGGTCATACTCCTCGGTATACTGGGGCGCATGGGCCGTAAAGCCCAGCTGACTCACGGCCTGGGCAAACACCGGCGCCACCTCCCGGTCGCCGTGGACCACGAAAACATGCTGGGGCAGGGGCTCCTTGAAATGGCTGATCCAGTCCAGCAGATGGTCGTGGTCGGCGTGGGAGCTGAGGCCCTGGAAATTCACCACCTTGGCCCGGACCGCCACGTCCTCGCCGAACAGCTTCACGGAGGTCACCCCGTCCAGCAGGGTCCGGCCCAGGGTGCCCGGAGACTGGAAGCCCACGAACACCACGGCACTGTCCGCCCGCCACAGGTTATACTTCAGATGGTGGCGGATGCGGCCCGCGTCGCACATGCCGGAGGCGGAGATGATGACCTTGGGGGTATGGTCCTCGTTCAGAGATTTGGACTCGTCCACGGTCTCCGTCAGGTGCAGGCCCGGGAAGTTGAACATATGGGTGCCGTCCTTCACCAGCTCCAGAGCGTCCTCGTCCAGATAGCCCCGCAGATCGCCGCAGAAAATGGTGGTGGCGCTCTTGGCCAGGGGACTGTCCACATACACGGGGAAATTCGGCACGGAGGTCACCAGGCCCTGATCCTTGATCTCCCGGATGAAATACAGCAGCTCCTGGGTGCGGCCCACGGCAAAGGAGGGAATCACCACGTTGCCGCCCTTGCCCAGAGTCTCGTCGATGATCTGGGCCAGCTGGCCGGTATAGCTCCACACCTCTGTGTGGTTGCGGTCACCGTAGGTGCTTTCCATGACCACATAGTCCGCCCCGGTGAAAAACTGGGGATCCCGGATGATGGGCTGGTCCACGTTGCCGATATCGCCGGAGAACACAATGGTTTTCGTCTGGCCTCCCTCGGTGAGGGTCAGGCGGATGGAGGCGGAGCCCAGCAGATGGCCTGCGTCGATAAACACCGCGTCCACCCCATCGCACAGGTGAACGGGCTGGCCATACTCGCAGGTGTCGATGAATTCCGGCACCCGCTGGGCGTCGGCCACGGTATACAGCGGCTCCTCCTCGGGCCGGCCGGCCCGGCGGTTCTTGCGGTTTTTATACTCGGCGTCGCTCTCCTGAATGTGGGCGGAGTCCTGGAGCATGATGCTCATGAGCTGGGCGGTGAGCCGGGTGGTGAGAATACGGCCCTGAAAGCCGTTTTTGATGAGCATAGGCACCCGGCCGGAGTGGTCGATGTGAGCGTGGGTGATAAGCGCATAGTCGATGCTGCCCGGGGCAAAGGGCAGGGAGCGGTTGTCCACCTCGTCCCGGCCCTGCTGCAATCCGCAGTCGATGAGGATGCGCTTGCCGCCTACCTCCAGACAATGGCAGCTGCCGGTGACACACTGGTCAGCGCCGAAAAAACTCAGCTTCATGGCATTCGTCCTTTCCTCTCAAAAAGTTGGTGACCTTATTGTAACACTTTTTCCCGGCGACGGCAACAGGAATTGCATTTTGCCGGAATATCCGGTATAATAAGCAAAGATCATCCGATACATCTCCCCAAGGAGGAAACCATACATGTTTGAACAATCCCATATCCGCAACTTTTCCATTATCGCCCACATTGACCACGGCAAGTCCCATTCCCAGTTTGCCTGACGGCAAACCGGGAGCCCTTTTCATTTAATGTCCTTCGGCGGAAATGAATTCCGCCTGCGGCAAGGTTTTGCTGCGCAAAACGCTTGTTACGCGCCACTTGGCGCGTCAGCGTGGACTTACCTACAGGAGGAACGCAAATGTTTGAACAATCCCATATCCGCAACTTTTCCATTATCGCCCACATCGACCATGGCAAGTCCCATTCCCAGTTTGCCTGACGGCAAACCGGGAGCCCTTTTCATTTAATGTCCTTCGGCGGAAATGAATTCCGCCTGCGGCAAGGTTTTGCTGCGCAAAACGCTTGTTACGCGCCACTTGGCGCGTCAGCGTGGACTTACCTACAGGAGGAACGCAAATGTTTGAACAATCCCATATCCGCAACTTTTCCATTATCGCCCACATCGACCACGGCAAGTCCACGCTGGCGGACCGGCTGCTGGAGCTGTGCGACGCCGTGCCTCAGCGGGAGATGGAAAACCAGATCCTGGACAATATGGACCTGGAACGGGAGCGAGGCATCACCATCAAGTCCCGTGCCGTCCATCTTTTTTACAAGGCTCAGGACGGCGAAATTTATGCTCTGAACCTGATCGATACCCCGGGCCATGTGGACTTCAACTATGAGGTCTCCCGGTCCCTGGCCGCCTGCGAGGGCGCTGTGCTGGTGGTGGACGCCACTCAGGGGGTGGAGGCCCAGACCCTGGCCAACACCTATCTGGCCATGGAGCACGAGCTGGAGATCCTGCCCGTATTCAACAAGATCGATCTGCCTGCCGCCGATCCCATGAAGGCCAAGCAGGAGGTGGAGGACATCATCGGCCTGCCCGCCATGGACGCGCCGGAGATCTCTGCCAAGCTGGGACTTAACGTGGAGGCGGTGCTGGAGGACGTGGTCCGCAACGTGCCCGCCCCCGACGGCGACCCCAACGCCCCCCTTCAGGCGCTGATCTTCGACAGCCAGTACGACCCCTATGTAGGCGTGGTGGTGCTGTTCCGCATCAAGCAGGGCACCATCCGCCGGGGCCAGACGGTGCGCATGATGGCCACCGGAGCCCAGTATACCATTCTGGAGTGCGGCTACCTGAAGCCCCTGGGCAACGAGCCCACGGACGCCCTCCAGGCCGGCGAGGTGGGCTATTTCACCGCCTCCATCAAGAACGTGAAGGACACCCAGGTGGGCGACACCATCACCGACGCGGAGAACCCCGCCGCCCAGCCTCTGCCCGGCTACCGGCCCGCCCAGTCCATGGTCTACTGCGGCATTTACACCGAGGACGGCAGCAAATATCCCGACCTGCGGGACGCCCTGGAAAAGCTCCAGCTCAATGACGCCTCCCTGACCTTCGAGCCGGAGAGCTCCGTGGCCCTGGGCTTCGGCTTCCGGTGCGGTTTTTTGGGCATGCTCCACATGGAGATCATCCAGGAGCGGCTGGAGCGGGAGTTCAACCTGGACCTGGTGACCACCCTGCCCAGCGTCATCTATCATGTATACAAATCCGACGGCACCATGGTGAAGGTGGACAACCCCCACAATTATCCGGACCCCACGGTTATCGAGCACGCGGAGGAGCCGTATGTGAAGGTGTCCATTATCAGCCCCAACGAGTATGTGGGCAACATCATGCCCATGTGCCAGGACCGCCGGGGCGAGTTCAAGGATATGCAGTATCTGGACACCCATCTGGTAGAGCTTCACTATCAGATGCCCCTCAACGAGATCATCTATGACTTTTTCGACACGCTGAAGGCCAACACCAAGGGCTATGCCTCCCTGGACTATGAGCTCTCCGGCTACCGTCCCAGCGAGCTGGTGAAGGTGGATCTGCTGCTCAACGGCGACGGCGTGGACGCCCTGAGCTTTATCGCCCACAAGGACAAGGCCTATCCCCGGGCCCGCCGCCTGTGTGAAAAGCTCAAGGACAACATTCCCCGCCAGCTGTTTGAGGTGCCCATCCAGGCGGCTATCGGCGGACGGATCATCGCCCGGGAGACAGTGAAGGCCATGCGCAAGGACGTGCTGGCCAAGTGCTACGGCGGCGACATTACCCGCAAGAAGAAGCTGCTGGAAAAGCAGAAGGAAGGCAAGAAGAAGATGCGGAACCTGGGCACCGTCCAGGTTCCCACCGAGGCCTTCATGGCGGTTCTGAAGCTGGACAGCGATTGATAACAGGAGGCGCTCATATGGAACAGGCCACGTTTGACGATTTCATGAAGCTGGATATCCGGGTAGGCACCATTGTGGAGGCCCGGCCCTTTGAAAAGGCCCGCAGGCCCGCCTATCAGCTGCTGGTGGACCTGGGCCCGGAGCTGGGGCAGAAGCGCTCCAGCGCCCAGATCACCCAGCAGTATGCCCCGGAGGACCTGGTGGGTAAGCAGGTGCTGGCAGTGGTGAATTTCCCGCCCCGTCAGATCGCCGACTTCTTCTCCCAGGTGCTGGTGCTGGGCACCTACTCCCAGGGCGGCGTGGTGCTCATTACCCCGGACAAGCCTGTGGAAAACGGCGACCGGCTGGGGTAAAATAGGAGGTATCGCATATGGCCGGATTCGGCGTTCTGATTGTTTCGGGCATATTATCGGCGATTTTCCTGTTCTTCATCGCCGTGTTTGCCGCCGCGGCGGCGTATATCATGGCCAGCTATGTGCTGGAGGGCTTTTCCATCGCCTGCATGCGCAAAAAAGCGGGCGACGCACATACATTCCCTGCCTGGATTCCCTTTTACAGCAAGTATCTGCTGGGAAAGCTGGCAGACCGGCGGGTCATGGGCGCCGTGTCGGCCCTTCTGACGCTTCTGTCCGTCTGCCTTTGCGTCTATTTCTACGTCTGCCGGGAGCTGAATACCCTTTGGTTCATCCTCCTGCTGATGGCCCTGTTGGCAGTCTTTATCCTGGACACCCTGATCGCCCACCGGATCTATAAAAGCCGCGCCGGTAAATATGGGGACGTCCTGACCGTGTTCACCGTTTTATCCCTGGGCCTGCTCCGCCCGGTGTTCCTGTTTGCTGTCCGCAATCGGGCAGCGGAGAGCGTGCCGGCCCCGGAGTGTGGAAATTGAGTAAAATCCCGGAAGGAGATGTGATAGCATGGCCGAGGCATCTACCCCGACAGCATGATAGATAACTTTGACTGGGACTGGCACAGGGAAATGGAGCTGCTGAGGGTCCATCATCCGGCGTATTCTGTGTACTTGGTCCGAAAGGACCGGCAGGACATCGGCTACCTGACGATAAACGAAGCCGATGTAATCACCCTGCAATCCCTGTATATTTCCGCCGAATACCAAAGACAGGGGATCGGCCGGCAAGCGTTCGATTTCGTGAAAGCGTATTGCAGAGCGCACCAGGCCGCCTCCTTTGTCTGCCACTGTGTCCCGGAGAATCTTAACGCCCGCAGCTTCTATGAGCGCATGGGCGGCAAGGTGATCGGGCAGGACCTGGCAAACGAGGAACGGTGGCAGAACTCTGTCACTTATCAGTTTACCCTGACACAATAAAATTGCTCAAAAGAAAGTTGAGGATCACCTATGAACAACATCACAAAAACCGCTATGATCACCATCTGCGGGCGGCCCAATGTGGGCAAGTCCAGCCTCACCAACGCCCTGGTGGGAGAGAAGATCGCCATCGTGTCCGACAAGCCCCAGACCACCCGCAACCGGATCTACGGCGTGGTGAACCGGGAGGATACCCAGTTTGTGCTGCTGGACACCCCGGGCCTGCACAAGCCCCGGTCCCGGCTGGGGGACTACATGGTGAAGGTGGTGCGGGAGAGCCTGCAGCAGGTGGAGGCCGCGCTGCTGCTGGTGGAGCCCATCGCCCATGTGGGGGAGCCGGAGAAGATCCTGCTCCAGCGCATCACCGAGGAGGGCCTGCCCTGTGTGCTGTGCATCAACAAGATCGACACCGTGGAGAAAAAGGACGACCTGCTGGAGGTTATTGCCGCCTACAGTGCCGTGTATCCCGGGTTTGACGCCATTATCCCCATCTCCGCCCGCACCGGCGACGGTTTGGACGACCTGATGGCCCAGCTGCAGATCTATGCCACGGCAGGCCCACAGCTGTTCCCCGACGGCATGACCACCGACCAGCCCGACGCCCAGGTGTGCGCCGAGATCGTCCGGGAGAAAATGCTGCTGTGCCTGGAAAAGGAGATCCCCCACGGCACCGCCGTGGAGATCACCCGCTTCACCGAGCGGGAGGACACCGGCATCGTCGACCTGGACGTGACCATCTACTGCGAAAAGGCCAGCCACAAGGGCATCATCATCGGCAAGCACGGCGCTATGCTCAAGCGCATCAGCTCCCTGGCCCGCCGGGACATTGAGAAGTTCATGGGCGCCAAGGTGTACATGGAAACCTGGGTAAAGGTCAAGGAAAACTGGCGCGATAATGTGAACTTCATCCGTGCCAGAGGGTACGACGAGCAGTAACTCCGGCCAGAACCTTCCACTTATGACGCGGCAAAACCGCGGCACACTATAGGTGGAGGTGAGACGTATGGAGAGGCGATGGGACCTGTTCTGGGCCACCGGCGCGCCGGAGGCGTATTTGCTGTATAAGGAGGCGGCGGGATGCAGCCGGAACGATTTGTGACCTGCGGCCTGGTGCTGCGGGAGACCGATACCCGGGACGCGGACAAGATTCTCACCGTGCTGACCCCGGACCGGGGGAAGCTGGCGGTCATCGCCCGGGGCGCCCGGCGCAAGGGCAGCCGCGTGGCCGCAGCCTGCCAGCTGCTGGCGTATTCCGAGATGACCCTGTATGAAAGGGGCCAGTGGACCATGCTGGACGCGGCAAATACCATCGAGCTGTTCGGCGGCCTGCGGCAGGACCTGACGGCTCTGAGCCTGGCGGCGTATTTTGCCGAGCTGACGGAGGCAGTGGCCGACGGCTGCGGCGGTGATGTGCTGCCGCTGCTGTTAAACGCCCTGTACGCCCTCAGCGCCCTGCGCAAGCCGCCCCAGCTGGTAAAGCCCGCGTTCCAGCTCCGGCTCATGGCCCTGGCCGGGTACGAGCCCATGGCCGATGCCTGCGCCCTGTGCGGCGCGCCGGAGCCGGAGAACCCTATGCTGGACGTGGTCCACGGGGTGGTCCACTGCGGCAAATGCCGGGAAAAGGGGGGACTGTCCCTGCCGCTGACGGCGGCGGGGCTGGCGGCCCTGCGATACATCCTGTACGGCGACGCAAAGCGGCTGTACAGCTTCGCTCTGCCCCAGCCGGGACTGCGGGCCCTGGACCACGCATCGGACGCCTATGTCACCGCCCAGCTGGAGCGCAGCTTCCGTACTCTGGACTACTACAAATCCATTCTTCCGCAAGAGGAAACAAAATATGAGTGAATTATTTGAAAAATCCATCCGCACCCTGGAGCTTCCGGCGGTGCTGGAAAAGCTGGCGGCCAAGGCTGTCAGCCAGGCGGCCAAGGACCGATGCCTGAAGCTGACCCCCTCCACCGATGCGGAGGAGGTGCTGCGGCTTCTGGACGAGACCGACGCCGCCAAGGAGCGGCTGGGGCTCCACGGCAGCCCGTCCTTCTCCGGGGTGAAGGATGTGTCCGCCGCCCTGACCCGGGCGGACCACGGCGGTATGCTGAACACCCGGGAGCTGCTGGACATCGCCGGGGTGCTGACCGCCAGCCGCCGGGTGGCGGATTACGACGCCCAGCGCCAGGGGGAGGAGACGGTGCTGGACCGCCTGTTCGCCTCCCTGCACACCAATAAATACTTAGAGGAGCAGATCCGCTCCGCCATTCTGGATGAGGAGACCATTGCCGACACCGCCAGCAGCGAGCTGGCGGATATCCGGCGGAAAATGCGGCTGGCCGCCTCCAAGGGGCGGCAGATCCTGCAGCGCATCATCTCGTCGCCGTCCTATGCCAAGGTCCTGCAGGAGGCCCTGATCACCCAGCGGGACGGGCGGTTCGTGGTGCCGGTAAAGGCCGAGTGCAAGGGCAGCATGCCTGGCCTGGTACACGACGTCTCCTCCTCCGGGGCCACGCTGTTTGTGGAGCCCATGGGCGTGGTGCAGGCCAACAACGAGCTCAAGGAGCTGGAGGCCCGGGAGAAAAAGGAGATCGACCGCATCCTGCGGCAGCTGTCCGCCGCCTGCGCCGGGTCCATGGAGAATATTCTGTGGGACTATGACATTCTGGTGCACCTGGACGTGATCTTTGCCCGGGCGCAGCTGAGCTATCAGCTGAACGCCAGCCGTCCGGAGGTCCGCCGCCGGGGCGGCGTGGCCCTGCGCCGGGCCCGGCACCCGCTGCTGGACCAGGCCAAGGCAGTGCCCATCACCGTGGAGCTGGGTGAGCAGTTCGACACCCTGGTCATCACCGGCCCCAACACCGGCGGCAAGACCGTTACCCTGAAAACCATCGGCCTTCTGTGTCTGATGGCCCAGTGCGGCCTGCATATCCCTGCCGACAGCGGCAGCGCCGTGCGTGTATTCCACCGGGTGCTGGCGGATGTGGGCGACGAGCAGAGCATTGAGCAGAGCCTGTCCACCTTCTCCGCCCATATGTCCAACATCGTCCAGATTCTGCGGGAGGTGGACGACCAGAGCCTGCTGCTGTTTGACGAGCTGGGAGCCGGTACGGACCCCATCGAGGGCGCGGCCCTGGCCATTGCCATCATCGAAAGCGCCCGCAGTCAGGGGGCGCTGATCGCCGCCACCACCCACTATGCCGAGCTGAAAACCTTCGCCATGACCACGGCGGGGGTGGAAAACGCCAGCTGTGAGTTCGACGTGCAGACCCTGCGCCCCACCTACCGACTGCTGATCGGCATCCCCGGCAAGTCCAACGCCTTCGCCATCTCCCGGCGGCTGGGGCTGGACGAGTCCGTGATCCAGGCCGCCCAGCAGCAGATGGACAGCGACTCCGTCCGCTTCGAGGACGTGCTGACCCAGCTGGAGAAGAAGCGCCAGCGGCTGGAGAAGGCCCAGGCCGAGGCGGACCGCCTGTGGCGTCAGCGGGAGGAGGACGCCCGAAAGGCCCGGACCTTCCGGGAGCAGATGGAAAAGGCCAAGGAAAACGCCCGCACCAAGGGCGAGGCCGAGGCCAAGCGCATCGTGCGCCAGGCCCAGGCCCAGGCCGACGAAATTTTCGCCCAGTTGGACCAGCTGCGCCGCCAGCAGCAAAAGCAGATCAACTTCCAGGAGCTCAATGACGCCAAAGCCGCCGTGCGGCACAGCCTGAACCAGGCCCAGGACGCCCTGCACATCCACGACCAGCCCCAGGAGCCTGTCTATACTCCCAGCCGTCCCATTGAGGTGGGGGACCTGGTGGAGCTGCCCGGTGTAAAAATGGCCGCATCGGTGCTGGCCGTCAACAACGACGGCACCCTGCTTTTGCAGGCCGGAAAGATGAAGATGACCGTCAAGGCCCAGCAGGTGCGCCTGCCGGAGGGCCAGCCCAAGAAAAAGCCCGCCGCGCCGGCCTCCGGCGGCAGCGCCAAGCTGAATCTGCAATCCCGGGCCGCCTCGGAGCTGGACATCCGGGGCTATGAGACTCTGGAGGCCGAGAGCGTGGTGGAGAACTATATCGACAGCGCCGTCATGGCCAAGCTGGGCACCGTGACCATCATCCATGGCAAGGGTACCGGCGCTCTGCGCAAGGCCGTTCACGAGATGCTCAAGCGGAACAAGGCCGTCAAGAGCTTCCGACTGGGCCGGTATGGCGAAGGCGAGGCCGGAGTCACAGTCGTTGAGCTGAAATAACGACTGCGGTTTGTGGATTCCGCCAAAAGGGTCAAACATTTTTTCAGACCTTACTTAAAGAATTTGTAGCTTTGGACATTGCTTTCTTTCGCCGATTCGGTATAATATTATAGTGTGAGAGAAGTATGTCCCCGCATTTTTCGAAAATGCTTCATAAAAGGAGTGCAATGGAATGTTTACACAGGAAGTTACCGTGAACAATGAGGTGGGTCTGCACGCCCGTCCTGCCACCTACTTCATCCAGAAGGCCAATGAATTCAAGAGCGGCATCTGGGTGGAAAAGGATGAGCGCCGGGTGAATGCCAAGAGTCTGCTGGGCGTTCTTTCCCTGGGCATCGTGAAGGGCACCACCATCACCCTTATCGCCGACGGTCCCGACGCCAAGGAGGCTGTGGAATCCCTGACGCAGCTGGTCAGCGATCAGCTGGGCGAGTAAACCAAGAAGAACAATGCCGGAGGCGGCTGCCTCCGGCATTGTTGTTTACGTCTCCATATGCCGCCCCAAAAAGGCGGATACGGTTTGGGCCAGCTTGTACTCCCCCTCGCCGGGGATCTGCGCGTCCGACGACAGAAACAGCACCAGGCCCAGCACATCCCCCTCGCAGAGAATAGGCGCCGCCACAGCCACCGTGTAACGGTCGCTGCTGTCGGAGACGGGCAGCGGCCGCCCGGAACCCTGATACTGATAAATGCTGCGCTGTTCCATGACCTGAGCCAGGACGTCGGACAGCGGCTTGCCCAGCAGCTCCCGCTTGCCGGAGCCGGTGATGGCGATGATGGCGTCCCGGTCAGTCACGGCGGCGGTAAAGCCGCTGCTGCGGTTGAGCACATCGCAGAACTGTGCTGCAAAATCCTCCAGTCCGCCGATCAGGGAGTATTTCTTAAAAATGACCTCCCCCTCCCGGGTGGTGTAAATCTCCAACGGGTCGCCGTTACTGATAACATGGACACGGAAAACCTTGTCCTCGCGGCCTTTTGAGGACTGAATCAGCGTGTTTTCGATATTTTCCGTGCCTTCACTAAAATTTGCGGCGTCCTCCGTTTCCGCGGGAAGCTTCCCGCAACGCAGCAGCGTGTCGATGTCGGATTGCAGCTTGATCTCCAGATGATCTTCATAGACGAGAATCTTGTCGATCAGCAGCTCCAGATCGTTCCGTTCCAGCTTGTCCTTTTCCAGAATATCGCGGAACACGTCGATGGCGGTCTTGGCCACGCGGTTCACCTGAATGATGGTGTTGCGCTTGTCGCTCAGCAGGTCAATCTGGTGGTGGATGCCGTCGATCTTCTTCTGGAGGTCGGCTTCCATCTCGTCATACAGTGCCTCGATGGAGGCTTCCTGCTCCGGCTTTTTCATGATCTCCCGGATGCGCTGACGCTTTGTAACCTTCAATTCCTCGGTGAGGTCGGCCAACACCGCCGCCAGATTGTCGGCAGACTGTTCCGTTTCCGCCACCTGCTCGGTCTCGCGCTTTAATTCCTCGTTGAGCTGCGCCAGCATGGCGGCAGAGCTGTCCGCCAGCTTGCGCACATAGCTTTTCAGCAGCTCGTCCAGCCGGTCAACGCGGATGTGGTGGCTGGTGCAGCCCTTGAGACCACGCCGGTGATACGTCCCGCAGGTGTAGGCGGGGGCCAAGTCGCTGCGGCTCATGGCGAACAGCGGACTGCCGCAGTCGCCGCACTGCAAAAAGCCGGAGTACACGTTGTCGTTGATCTTCACGCCGCGATAGTTGCTGCGGCTGCGCTTTTCCCGCAGCGCGCGGGTGATGGCGAAGGTGCGGTAGTCGATGATGGCCTGATGGTGGTTCTCGATGACGATGTGCTCATCGTCGTTGCGTTTGATGTCCTTGCCGTTGATCTTGGCGCGGGTGTACTTGCGGTTTTTAACTGTTTTATTAAAAACCAGTATCACACCAGCGATTGCCTCCGGCCCCGCTGCTGTCTGTCCCGAAACGTTTCCGATAAATACAGTAGATTATTTCACATTCGTATGGTACAATCATTTTA
>OHIL01000361.1_pt1 | contig 19746 bp, 9 predicted proteins | sample 1568231 | NCBI WGS metagenome assembly OHIL01 (sample SAMEA3879565, study PRJEB24766) | human gut metagenome | biome: human-associated habitat; feature: feces | place: USA | collected 1985/1987 | reverse complement strand
AGTAGCCCGCCAGGGCCAGGGCCGGGGCCGCCAGCCAATAGCCATACCCCGTCAGCCCCTTCAGCAGATCCCCCAGCAGGTTCAGAACGATGGCGTCCGCCTGGAAATAGCTGACCACCACGCACAGGGCCAGCAGCAGGCACACGCCGCCGCCCACCTCCCGCCGGATAGGCGGGCGGGGGTTTTTCTGCGGGCTGCGGCTGGTCTGGCGGCTCTGACCGCCGCCCTGCCGGGCCTTTCCAGTTGTTTTTTTCTTCTGTCCAGACGCCATAACGAATCCTTTCTCTTACTTGATCAGCTGCAGCACGATGGTCAGCAGGCCCATGGCCCAGCAGTAATACGCAAACGCGCCGAATTTTCCCTTGTTGGCGATCCGCCGCAGCAGGCCGATGCACAGATACCCGGACACCGCCGCCGTCAGCACGCCCACCAGATACACCGGCACCTGGCCCCAGTCCACACCTGCGGAAATGGCATCCTTCAGGCTGAGGATATTGGCCCCCAGCACCGCCGGAATGGACAGCAGGAAGGAAAACCGCACCGCGAACTTCCGCTCAAAGCCCACGAAGCACCCGGAGGTGATGGTCATGCCGGACCGGGAGATGCCCGGCACCGTGGCGATGGCCTGGCCAACACCCACGGCCACCGCGTCCAGCAGCGACGCCGTCCGCTCGTTCTTTCTCCCCTTCTTCACCCGGTCGCTGGCGAATAGCAGGAAGCCCGTCACCACCAGCGCCCCGCCGATGAACAGCATGTTGTTGGACAGCCCCAGCACCTTGTCCTTGATGGGCAGCACCGCGAACAGCGGCAGCGTGCCCAGAATGATCAGCAAAATCAGTCTCCGGGCCGGGGGCAGGGGCTTGGGGGTGGACCGGTGGGCCAGGTCCCCGATTCCCCGGAAGAACTCGGCGATCATGTCCTTGATGTCCTGCCAATAGGCCACGAACACCGCCCCCAGGGTGCCCAGATGCAGCAGCACGTCAAAGAATTCCGGCACCTCCGCGTCAATCTGCAGCAGATTCTGCGCGATGGCCAGATGTCCGGAGCTGGAAATGGGCAAAAACTCCGCCACGCCCTGGACCAGGCCCAGCAGGAAGGAAGAAAACACGTTCATAGGTCACATTCTCCTGTCTATTTAGATTACATTTTGTTTATTTCTGTTGAATTATTGCAGCCTGTATTCATTTTGCAGGCACGGATACATTTGTACTATACCACACTCCGCAGAGAATTACCAGTCTAATTTGCACCCCGGGCCTGGTTCCCGGAAATTTTCTTTCCACGTTGCCCGGGGCGGGACAACCTGCCGGGCAACGGCACTCCCCTGTCCCGGTACAGATGAAAGGAGTGGATAACCATGCGATTTCCCCGAATCTACGAGGAGGACGGCTGCTGCACGGCGGCGGAGTGCGATCTGTGCGGCGGCGAAATTTACCGGGGCCGGCGATACTACCGCATCAACGGTGAAACGGTGTGTCCGGACTGTCTGGCAGACTATGCCCGGGCGGTGTTCGCGGGCTTTGCCTGCGGAGAGGAGGCGGCGGAATGGTAAGACGGGACGACGTCCCCTGGACGGAGGTGCAGAAGCTCAACGCCCAGGGCTGGAGCTACCGGCAGCTGGCGGAATAATTCGGCGTATCCTCCTCGGCCATCGGCCGCCGGGCGGTGCAGGAGTGCTGGCACGGCACCGATGCCCAGCGGGCCAACGCCCGGCTGCGGAATCTGGCCGCTGGCCTTCGCCGCCAGGCAGAGCAGCGGCTGGCCGGTGAGCTGGACACCCGGGAGATCAAGGAGCTGACCGCCGTTCTGCGGGAGCTGATGAACCTTCAGCAGACCCTGGAGGGGCAGCAGCCCGGAGGCAGCCCCCTCCGGGTGGTGCTGGAGGAGGAAACGGAGGATTGGAGCGTATGACGGAGAAAATCCTCACCATCGGCCGCCCCAATCCCCGGCAGCGGGAGTTTCTGGCGTGTGAGAAAAAATATGTGGCCTTCGGCGGGGCCCGGGGCGGCGGCAAAAGCTGGGCCGTCCGCACCAAGGCCAAGCTCCTGGCCCTGCGGTATCCGGGTATCCGGCTGCTGCTGGTGCGCCGGACCTACCAGGAGCTGGAAGCCAATCACATCCGCTTTCTTCGCCGGGAGCTGGCCAATCTGGCGGAGTACCGGGCCACGGCAAGGCAGTTCGCGTTCCCCAACGGCAGCGTGCTGGACTTTGGCTACTGCGCCGCCGACGGCGACATGGACCGCTATCAGGGCGCGGAATACGACGTGATCTTCCTGGACGAGGCCACCCAGCTGAAGGAGGAGTGGATGCGGCAGTTTGCGGCCTGTCTCCGGGGCGTCAACGGATTTCCCAAGCGGCTGTATTACACCTGCAACCCCGGCGGCCCGGGCCACGGCTACATCAAGCGTCTGTTCATCGACCGGCGCTTTCAGGCCGGAGAAAACCCGGAGGACTATGTGTTCATCCCCGCCAAGGTCACGGACAACCGGGCTCTGCTGCGGGCCCAGCCGGACTATCTGCGGCAGCTGCAGGCCCTGCCCCGGCGGCTGCGGGACGCCTGGTTGGACGGCAAGTGGGACGTGTTCCAGGGGCAGGTATTTCAGGAGTTCACCAACGATCCGGCCCATTATCAGGACCGGCGGTTCACCCACGTCATCGCCCCCTTTGACATTCCCCGGGAGTGGCGGGTGTACCGCAGCTATGACTTCGGCTATGCCAAGCCCTTCTCCTGCGGCTGGTGGGCGGTGGACCACGACGGAGTCATTTATCGGATCCTGGAGCTGTACGGCTGCACCGGGGAGGCGGATGTAGGCGTGCGGTGGACGCCGGAGCGGCAGTTCGCGGAGATCCGCCGGATAGAGGACACCCATCCCTGGCTGAAGGGCCGGGAGATCCAGGGGGTGGCGGACCCGGCCATCTGGGATACCAGCCGGGGGGAAAGCATTTACGAGACGGCTCTGCGCCACCGGGTCTATTTCACCCGGGGCGACAACCGGCGTATCCCCGGATGGATGCAGCTGCACTACCGCATGAGCTTTGATGAACAGGGGTATCCCATGCTGTATGTGTTCTCCGGGTGCCGGGCGTTTATCCGGACGATCCCGGAGCTGCTGTTCGATCAGACGGACGCAGAGGACGTGGACACCCGGCAGGAAGACCATGTGGCCGACGAGAGCCGGTACTTCTGCATGTCCCGGCCGATCCCGCCCCAAAAGCGGGACATGGCGCCTGTTTTGCGGGATGACCCGCTGAACATGCGGACAGACGGGTAAACCGGCATGTCTGACGCAAGAAGGGACGGACAGAGTCGTCCGCCCCTTCCGGTATTAAAAAGGGAAACAAACGCGTCAGCCCCCGGCGGACCGATGGTCCGCCGGGGGCTGACTCTATGGGGGATGGGGCATCTCAGCGCGTGGGATGGAAGATCATCCCAGGCTGTTTTTCATGCTTAGTGGGTGCGCTTTCTGCGGGGCAGAACCACCACGGCGGCAGCCAGCAGAGCGGCGGAAGCCATCATCACGATCCACAGAGCAGTGTTGCTCTCGTCGCCGGTCTTGACACCGGGCTTGTAGTTGGGATCAGCCGCGCCGCAGACGGTGCACTTGCCGTCCTTATACTGATGGCCGGTGGCCTTGATGACCTCGCCCTTCTTGATGGTCTCGCCGTTGGTCTTGCAGACCACGTCGCCGGTGTAGCCGTCCTCGGTGCAGGTAGGCTCCTTGGCGCCAACGATCTCGGTGTCGTGGCCGGTGGCGGGGATGACCTCGCCCTTGGTGATGACCTTGCCGCAGGCCTTGCAGACCACATCGCCGGTGTAGCCATCCTCGGTGCAGGTGGCGGCCTTGGCGTTCACGGTCTCGGTCTCGGTGTGCAGGTCAGCAGCCAGAGTCTCGACGTTCTCCACAGTCTGATCGTTGCGCTCGGTCTCGGTAACGGTGACGTTGATCTTGTCCAGAGCGGTAGGATCATTGACGGTGAAGGTCAGGGTGGCCACGGTGGAACCGGCGGTCACGCCGTTGAGGTCCACATAGCCCAGGGTGACCTTGCCGGAAGCATCCTTATAGGAGCTGTACTGGGTGTTGAAGGCCACGTTGGTCAGGGTCAGGTTGGCGGCATCGTAATCCACGGTGAACAGGCCGTTGGTAGCAGCATCCTTGGCCAGGACGTTGACGGTGACGGTCTTCTCATCGGCGGACACGGTGACGTTGGAGGCGGTGGCAGTCTCGGCAGCGTCGCCCATGGGCAGGTTCACCACGGCAACCGTGGGGACGGAAGCGTTCAGGGAGCCGGAGGCAGCCTTGGTCTCGGCGCCGTTGTAGCGCTGGATCTGAGCGGAGGTCATCTCCACAGCCTGAGCGGTGTAGACGGTGGTCTTGCTCACGGCAGCGTTCACGGCCTCGGTGGCGTTCTCATTGGCGTGGTACATGGAGCCCACCAGGGTGGCAGGCCACACACCGTCGCCGAAGGAAGCAACCTGGGCAGCTTCCCAACCATTGTCGCCCAGCAGGATGCGGTAGACATTGCTGGTGTCGCCATTGTAGGTGGACAGGTACAGAACCAGTTCCTCGCCCTCGACGGTGGCGTACAGGGAATCGTACATATCGCCGTCGTCAGTGGGAGTGGCCGCATAGCCAACGTTAGCCAGGTTGGACTCGATGATGCCGAAGGAGGCGGTCCAGCTGTCCTCGCCGGTCTCCTCATCCACCGTGGGATAAACATCCATGGTCCAGATGTTGCCGGCGTCATCCAGCGCCAGGAACAGCTCGGTGTCGGTATCCTTCACGCCGTCTTTATCGGTGTCGATCTTGTTGGCACCCAGAGAGGTAACGGCGGTGAAGTAGGAAGCGTCGGCAAAGAGCCACAGATACAGTCCGAGGTCGAAGGCGGACAGATCCAGGTTATCCACCGGCTTGGGAGCCAGGAAGTAGGTGGCGTACACGCTGGCCAGCATGGGCTTGGCCTCGGTGGAGTAAGTCAGGCTGTACTCCATATCCCACATGGGGATTTCGCCCTCGAAGCCGGGATAGGTAGCCAGGGTCTTACCGGTATCCAGGTCCATCTTGTTGATGTTGAAGCTGCCATCCTGCAGATAGACGTCGCCGGTGCGGGCGTCGAAGGTAGAGGCAGACACGCTCTTGGTGGTTTCGAAGTTCACCAGCTTCTTCCAGGTGGCATCATGCTCCAGATCCCAGGTGAAGAACTGGGCATCGCCGTTGGTATCCATCAGCGCGCCCACCAGGGTGGTGTCCACGGTCTGGACGGTGACGGCGCAGGAGGCGGTGGCGGTGGGATCCTTGATGGAGGCCGCCGTGATGGTGGCAGTACCCTTGTTGACGCCGGTGATGATGCCGCGCTCGTTGACGGTGGCGACAGTCTCATCGGAGGACTTCCAGGTCACGCCATCGGGATGCACGCCGAAGGGGCTGACCTCAGCGCTCAGAGCAGCGGTGCCGCCCTTGTACATCTTGATGGACTGCTTATCCAGAGTCACGGACACGGGGCCGTTGAGCTCTTCCTTGTTGAGGTTGATCTTGTAGGTGGCGGTGTTGTCGGCGTAGTCGCAGACCTGAATGTACAGGTGATCCACGCCCTCGGCCTTGCTCAGATCCAGGGAGACGTCGGTGGCAGCGCCCAGAGCGGCACCCTCGGGGGAGCCGGCGGTGCGGTCCAGAATGGACATCTCGTCATAGTCGATGAGGAAGGCGGCCGCCACATAGCGGTCATCCTGAGCGGTCAGGACCAGGCTGCGGGTGCCGGTCTCAACGTCTTCCTTGAAGTACACGTTGGACAGGACGGGCTCGGTCCGGTCGATGAAAGCGGTGTAGGTCCGGCTGGCGCCGTCGCCCAGGGCATCCCAGTTGGTGACGTGGGTGCCGTCGGCATTGTAGGTCACATAGTACTCGGGAGCCTCGGTGACCTTGACGGTGACCTTTTCGCCGTTAGCGGCAGCGGTGGGGGCATTGTTGATACCGATGTTGCCCTGAGCATTGCGCCAGGAAGCGCCGTTGCTGTAGTAGTAAGCGGAGGCGGCGGGAGAACCGGACGCCTTATCATAGTAGACATTGCCGTTCTCGCCGGTGATGGTCACCCGGGCATCCGCGGAGTTGCGGATCAGGGAGAAGGTAGCACGGGCAAAGACGGTGGTGTCGGGGTTGATGGCGGCGCGGTTGGGATCATAGGTCTCATCCACGTAAGGATTGCCGCCGAAGTAGTACATGCCGGAATCGCCAGCGTACTGGACGGTCAGGGCCTGATACTTGGTGGCGTTCTTGTTGTAGGCGTACATGTAAGGCACACGGGACTCGGTCTTGGCCTCATGATACTCCAGATAGCTGCCGATATCGAACATGGAGGGATCGGTCCAGCTGCCGTAGTAGCCCAGGACGGGGATGGAGTGGCTGTCGCCCTTGACACCCTCGGCGGAGGCAACCTCGTCGGCGTACACATAACCCTCGACATAGGTGCCGGTGTTGTCGCTGGCCTTGTCATACTTGTCCAGGCCCAGGACCTTGGCATTGACTTCCACATGGATGCTGCCGTTTGCGGGGATCTCCACGGTGCTCTTGTTCAGCTGCTTGAAGAACAGGTAAGCATCGTAGGTGTCGATGCTGCCGTCGTTGTCGAAGTCGGCGTTGTCCTTATTGGAGATGGAATCCAGGACGCCGGTGACGAAGTCCAGCAGAGCCTGGCCGTCAGCCTTGGTGACCTTGCCGTCGCCATTGAAGTCGCAGTTGGCAAGACCCTCGGGAGCGGTCATCTCCACCACCTGGCCGTCCACGGTCCAGGTGACGTTGGAGGACAGCAAAGCGGTGTAGGTATCCTCGAAGTTCACCTCGGAGCCGTCGTCGAACTGATTGGTGAAGACATCCTGGGTGAAGAAGTCGGCGCTGAGGTTGAAGGAGGTCGCGATATCCTTCAGGTTGTTGATGGTGAAGCCGAAGCTGTACTCACCGGTGCGCTGGGGATCGTCGCCCAGCTCCACCTTGACCTTACCGTCGGCAGCACCGGCGTTGGCGTTCTTATCCATCATGATGTAGGTGCCGGCGGAAACGGCAGCGCCCACATTGGCAAGGCCGGCGCCCTGCTGCATAACGGAATAGTAGCCATACTCGCCCTCGCCGTAATCCTGATACATGGGGACAGCGGTGGACATCAGCAGGGACTGAGCCAGAGCACGGGCGGTGAGGCCGGTCTTCTCCGTCAGCTTGTTGGCGCGGATGTACTGGGCCACCACAGCGGCCATACCGGCAACCTGGGGAGAGGCCATGGAGGTACCGGACATATTCTGGTAGCCGCCGCCATTCTGCAGGGAGTAGATATTGCCGCCAGGAGCGGTGATCTCAGGCTTCAGCTCCAGGGAGCCGGGAACGCCCCAGGAGGAGAAGTCGCTCATGGTGTAATAATCAGCGGTCTGAACCTTCACGCCGGGCTTGGAGCCCACGGTGAGCTTGCCCACATAGTAGGTCACGCCGTTGGCTTCCTTCTTCTCGGCACCGGCCTTGATGATCAGGCCGTCATCCAGAGTCAGGGAAACATAGGGAGCGGTGGCAGTGTAGCCGTCGGTGGACATATTGAGGGTACCGGCGGCGTTGTTGACCACGATGGTGCCGATGGCACCGGCGGCAACGGCGTTGTTGCCCTTGGCGGTGAAGTTGATTTCACCGCGGTTGCACAGCGCGATGGCGCCCTTGAGCTCATCGCCCGCAGCGGCGAAGTCCTCGGGATTGCCGACGGCATCCACATAGACGAAGCGCTGCTCACCGGCCAGAGCGGTCATGGGCTGGATGGGAGCCTCGCTGGTGTCGGTGTAGAACATCTTGGTGCCGGCGAACTCAACATAGTTGCCGGTGGAACCCACGTTATCCACGGAGGCGACGCCCAGAGAGTTGGTGTAGGAGCCGGGGCTGCCGTTGGTGGCCCAGCTGACGCTCTCGGCGTAGGGATAGGCATAGGGGGTGTTCTCAAACCAGTGGCCGGAGTTACCGGCGGACATGGCAACGACCATACCGCTGTTGACAACAGCCTCCAGGATGGCCTGGTACTTGGCGTCAGACTGGCGGGACATACCGGGGTTGCCGCTGCCCAGAGACAGGTTGGCGGAATCGCAGCCCAGGATCATGGCGTCCTCGATGGCTGCCATGTAATCGGAATCGTAAGCGCCGCCGCCCTTACCGAAGACCTTCATGGTGTACACCTGGGCATCAGGGGCAACACCCTGGGTCAGAGCGGTATCCAGAGCGGGAGCGAAGGAACCGTCGGCCTGCTCAATGTAGCGGTTGCCGGCGGCAATACCGGTGACGTGGGAACCGTGGTCACCCTCGGTGTCGTTGTCGTGGGTGACATCCAGATCGGCGTCAATGTAGTTGAAGCCGAAGGGGATCTTGGCGCTGACATACAGGTCGGAGGCCTTCAGGTCGCTGTTCTTCTTGAAGGCGTTGAGCTTCTCCAGCTTGTCAGCGTAATCCGCAGAGGTGACGGGGGTGATGCCCAGACCCTTGACAGCGTAGCTGTAAGCCGCGCCGCTGAGAGAGGGATGATCCGTATCCGCGCCGGTATCGATGATGGCTACCTTGGAGCCTGCGCCGGTATAGCCGTTGGCCCAGGCGAAGTTGGAGCCGATCATGTTGGAGGAGGTGGCCATGTTGGGATCGGTGGTCTCGGATTCCTTGACCACGCAGGGCTCATAGCGGGTCTCGATCAGGACCTGCTTGACGCCCTTGACGTTCTCGATCTTCTCGATCTGGCCATACTGAACGTTGGCGGAGATGATGTTGGTAGCCAGGGTCAGATTCCAAACCACATCCAGGGCCTGGCCGTCCAGGGCCTTCTTGGAAATGGTCTTGGTCATCTTCTCCTGCTTGGATTCCAGCTTATCCCGATACTTCATCGCTTGGCGGCTGCCAGCAGCGATATCAGCGGCGGTAAAGCCTTTTTCCAGGGTGGAGGGGTCGCTCAGCACGATGGAGACGCGGACCACGTCCGTGTCGGCATACTGCTGGGTCTCATCCGCAACAGCCGCGTTTTCCTTGGTGGGCAGGTTGATGTTGTCCACCTTCTCCCAGGTGATGCCATTGTTCTCGCCGCGGGTCGCGACAGTGCTTCTGCCTGCGGCCCAGGAGGGGGTCACGAGACTCAGCGTCATCACGAGAGCGAGAAGCACTGCCATCGCCCGTTTCAGGGTATGCGCGTGTTTCATATGCGTACTCTCTCTTTCTCCGGTTTGTACCGGTAAAGTTGGATGCTTGTATAGTTCCGGTCGCCGTGATGCCCTATCAGCCGGCCCGTCCCATACAGCTTACGGTTACTATACCATTTCTCTGAGAATTTTGCAACGAAAATGCCGCAGTTTTTCATGTAAAATTGATAGAAATTTCGACAAACACAAAAATCGGCAGTTTGTCTGCGATATAGCGACATATTGTGACTTTTTAAACAAATCAAGATTTATGTATAAACCAAGTTGGTCATTTTAACACATCAGTGTATTAAGCGTTACCGTATTAAACCGTTAAAAACAGCGCAGTTCATCGTTCACGTTGCTTTTGCGTCACCATTCATCGTTCAATTCGGTACAGTGTCTATTGCTGTCGGCAGAATTTTGCGCAACAATAATTTATTTGCATGTTTTAGCGAGTCCGGATTGTGAACTATTTTTGTACAAAATGCCGTCTCTCTGTCAGAGACAGGCGTTTATTCAGCGGGTGTGCTTTCTGCGGGGCAGGACCACCACAGCGGCAGCCAGCAGAGCGGAGACGGTCAGCAGCATGACCCACAGGGTCACGGAGCTGGCATCACCGGTCTTGACGCCGGGCTGAGCAGGCTGATAGTTGGGATCCTTTTCGCCGCAGTCGGTGCACTTGCCATCCTTGTAGTGATGGCCGGTGGCCTTGACGACTTCACCCTTGGTGACGGTTTCACCGCAGGTCTTGCAGACCTCATCGCCGGTGTAGCCGTCCTGGGTGCAGGTAGCATCCTTGGCACCCACGATCTCGGTGTCGTGACCGGTGGCGGGGATGACCTCGCCCTTCTTCACGGTGACGCCGCAGGTCTTGCAGACCTCATCGCCGGTGTAGCCGTCCTCGGTGCAGGTAGCATCCTTGGCACCCACCAGCTCGGTGTCGTGGCCGGTGGCGGGGATGACCTCGCCCTTCTTCACGGTGACGCCGCAGGTCTTGCAGACCTCATCGCCGGTGTAGCCGTCCTCGGTGCAGGTAGCATCCTTGGCACCCACCAGCTCGGTGTCGTGGCCGGTGGCGGGGATGACCTCGCCCTTCTTCACGGTGACGCCGCAGGTCTTGCAGACCTCATCGCCGGTGTAGCCGTCCTCGGTGCAGGTGGCGGGCTTGGCACCCACCAGCTGGGTGTCGTGGCCGGTGGCGGGCAGCGTCTCGGTCTTGGTATCCGTGTAGGTCCGGCCCTCCAGCGTCACCGTGGCGGTGTACGTCCGGACACCGGTGCTCTCGCAGCCGGGCTCGGTGGTCACCTGGCTGGTCACCGCAGCGGTCAGCGTCTGGGTATGGGACCCATCATTGCCGCAGGTGAACACGGCGGAGGCGGACTCCGTTCCGGTCCAGGTCCAGGCAGGCTGACCCCAGGCGTGGCCGGTGGCAGGGATGGTCAGAGCCTCCAGGGTAGTCTCGTTCTTGCCATCGGCGTCGCTGAACAGCTTGCCGCAGACGGAGCACACCCAGTGGGCCTTGACGCCGGTCTCCTCGCAGGTGGCGGGCACCTCAGGTACCGCGGTGAGAGTATGGCCGTCGGCGCAGGGATCGGTGGTGCCGTAGGTCATGGTCACGTTGTCGATGGCGTTCATGCCGTCGGTGCCAGTGTAGCCCTTGCTGGCCTTCTTATAGAAGTGGAAGGCGAACTGGGCATTGTCGGTGCAGTAGGCGGCGGGAACAGCGATGCTGGCCGTGCCCTGCAGGTAGGTGCCGCCCTCGTTGACGGTGTCGGTCTTGGCATCCCAGATGGCGGTCCAGGTCTGGCCGCCGTCGGTGCTGGCCTCCACGGTGATGGTGCAGAAGCCGTTGAGGACCGCGTAACGGAACAGCAGGTAATCAAAGGTCAGGGTGGGGGTCTTGCCGGTCAGGTCCACCACCGGGGAGATGAGATACTCATCCTGCAGCTTATCGCTGCCGCCTGCCATAGGCAGCAGAGGCTTGCGGATGCCGCCCACGCTCCAGTCGCCCCAGGAATCTTCATAGTAATCCATGTCGATGCGGGCCTGCTTGGTGGAATTGAGCTTGGTATTGGTGCCCTTGTACCAGGTATAGGGGCTGTCGGTACGGGTGCCCTTCACGGTCCAGCCGTGGCCGGGGAAGTTCTCGGACTCGAAGTCGTTGTCGAACTGCACGTCGGAGGCCGTCTTGGTGAACACGGCGGCAATGGTGTGGTTGGCGGTGACATTCTCGAAGGTGTAGCTGTCCACCGCGCCCACGCTCTGGCCGTCCACCAGCACGTCGGCGATGGCGTAGCCCTCCTGGGCGGCGATGGCGAAGGTCTGGGACGCGCCCTCCTTCACGGACACCTCACCGGCGGGGGTGATGGAGCCGCCCTCACCGGCGGTGGCGGTGATGGTGTACTTCTGGGCCACGGGGCCGTCCTCCACCGCCATCAGCTTCACGTTATCCACCGCCAGGGGGGCGGTGTCGTGGGTGGTGTTCACATAGCGGAAGGCGAACTGGACGCCGTCCACCGCATACTGGGCGGGAACCTTGACCTCAGCGCTGCCCGCCAGGGCATAGCCGCTGGTTTCCTGGCCGGTGTAGCTGTCCTGGAAGTTCCAGATGGGGGTCCAGGTCTGGCCGCCGTCGGTGGAGGCCTCCACGGTGGCGGTGAAGGTCTTGTTCTTGATGCCGTAAATGCCGTAGGCATAGTCGAAATACAGAACGCCATCCCGGGTGCCGGACAGGTTCACGGACGGGGAGATCAGCCACTCGTCCTGCGGGCCGCCGTGCCAGTCGTCGGAAATGTAGGCGTGCTTGGTGTCGTTGCCCAGGCTCTTCCAGTTGTAATAGGTATCCTGCTTCCAGGTGTAGCCGTTGGGGTTGACGCCCTTGAGGGTCCAGCCGTGGAAGGGGAAGCTGTCGCCGGTGACGGACTCGAAGTCGTTCTCGAACATCACGGTGGGGACATCGGGGATCTTCTCAAATACGGCGGAAACGGCGTAGCTCTGGTCCATGGTCAGGGTCAGGACATTGCCGGTAACGGAGGCGGTGCGGCCGTTGACCTTCACGGAGGCCAGCTGATAGCCCTGGTCCGGGGTGAAGGTAACGTCCACGGCCTGGCCGGAGACATAGGTAGTCTGACCGGCGGGGGCCACGGTACCGCCGTCGGAGGCGGTGGTGGTCAGGGTCACGGTGTCGCCGGACTGCTGGGCCTTCTGGAAGGTGGCGGAGATGGTGTGGTCCACGCCCACCCGCTGGAAGGTATAGTAGCTGATGGGGCCCAGATCCGTGCCGTCCACGGTGACGTTGGCGATCTCATAGCCCTGGGCGGGGGTAACGGTGAAGGTTTTGCTGGTGCCCTTCTTCACCAGGGTCTGACCGGCGGGGTCAATGGCGCCGCCCTCACCGGCGGAGGCGGTGACGGCCACATAGTTGTCCCGCTCCTCGGCGTACAGCTGAACGTTGTCCAGCGACAGGTTGGAGCCGCCCTTGCCGGTGTAGACAAAGGCGAAGCGCAGGTCCTTGCTGTTTTGCAGGCTCTCGGGAACGTTGACCTTGGCCTGGGTCTTGGTCCAGGCGGTGAACAGGCCGGAATCCCGCTGCAGGTTCCAGATCTCCTGCCAGGTGGTGCCGCCGTCGCCGGAGGCCATGACCTGCAGGTTGCAGTGCTTATACTCCACGGTGTGCCAATAGGTGGTGTAGAAGTCAAACACCATGTGGACCTCGGTATCCACGCCGCTGATATCCGTGGTGCGGGAGATCAGCCACTCGTTCTGCTGGTTGTCGTCGTCATAGTCCACGGTGGCCGTGTAGTCCTCGTCGCGGTACCAGGTGTTCAGAGAGCTGCCCTTGCTCTGGATGCTCCAGTCGTCGGGGAGCCACTTCTCGTTGAAGTTCTCGGTCCAGAGGATGTTGGTGGGCGTGATGGTGCCGTGATCGTCGGGGTTGCCCTTGGCGGTGACGGTATACACCTTGGAGTTGCCGGCGTAGTCATGGACGATCATGCCGAAGGTCTCGCCGAAGCCGGTGATGTCATACTCCTTGATGTGGCTGGTGACGCCGGGCTGCAGCTCGCCGAAGCCCTGCATACCATAGAGCATCTCGCTGTTCTTGATGTTGTAGAACACCACGGCCGCCACATACTGGTTATCGGACACGTCCAGGCTCAGGTAATACCGGCCCTCGGACTCGGTGACCTTCAGGTTGTCGGCATGGGGCTCCTCGGTGTCGATGGTGATGGGGAAGGACCAGGAGTGCTTCTGGTTGGTCCCCACGCCGTCGCCATAGGGCAGGGTAGCCTCGATGGTCACGGTGGCCTTGGTGTTGTTGGGCAGCTTGGCGTTGTGGGCGTCGGTGCCGTACCAGGGCTCGATGCCGTCATATTCGGCGTCCACACCGGCGGGCACAATGCGGTAATAGTCGTAGCTGTAGATGGACTTGCCCACATACTCGCAGTCCTTGCTGTAGTACACCTGGCCGTTGGCGCCGGTGATGGTGTATTTCAGGCTCTTGGTATTGCGCAGCAGACCGGTGTAGATGCCGGTGAGGCTGTCCATAAAGTCATCGTTGTTGGGAGAGATGGCGTTGCGGTCCGCCAGATACGGCACGCTGGTGTAGTTGTTGTCACCCAGGTAGGTGTCCACCGTGTTCTCGCTGGAGGAGGAGAAGGCGGTGTTCATATAGGCCTGGGCCTGGCTGGCGGAGCCGTCCAGAGTCTCCCAGTAATCGGTGGAGTCCATGATGGGGGCCTTGGTCCAGTCGCCGTAGAAGGCCAGGAAGGGCACGCCCAGATCAATGGGATCCGTGAGGCTGCTGCCGTCTGCGGCCACCTGGGTCAGGGTCACGAAGCCCTCCACATAGCCGCCGTTGGGGAACTGGGCCAGCATCGTCCGGCCCTCGTCGGTGACGGTGACGGTGACGGTGACATCAGCGGTCTTGCCGGGAGCCACGGACACGCGGTTATTCTCGCAGTTGGTGGTGAAGGTGTGGGGCAGCAGCCGGGAGCTTCCGCTGATGGTGGAGAACTCCTGCTGATTGCCGTTGACGTAGCTCTCGGTGGTGTCCGTCAGGACGATGGGGGTCACGTCGTAATACAGGGTGTCACTGCCGGTGTTGTGAACGGTGAAGGTCATGGTATACACGCCCTTCATAGCGGGATCGTCCTTCAGCTCCAGCTTGGGACGCTCCATGCCCGCCACGGACAGATAACCCCGGGTATTCACGGCGTCGTTGATGCTCATCAGGCCGGCGCCCTGCTTGCGGGGAGAATAGGGCACGCCGTCGTTGTCATAGATCACATGGGCGGTGCTCATGAGCAGGGTATCGGTCATGTGCTTGCGGTCCGCGCCGGACATAGAGGCATCGCGGGCCTTCAGGGCCTGCTGGACGATGGCCATGCCGCCCGCCACATGGGGGGAGGCCATGGAGGTGCCGTCCATGCTCTCATAGCCGCCGGGCACGGCGGCATAGATGCCCGCGCCGGGGGCGGTGAGCTCCGGCTTCAGGGTCAGCTCGGTGGTGGCGCCCCAGCTGGAGAAATCGGCCATGCCGTAGGTGGGAGACTCCACCAGGGCGTCGGCCGCAGCCACGGACAGGGTCTTGGTCTGCTGCTGCTTCATGTATTCGCCGGCAGCCTGGGAGATAAACGCGCAGGGAATCTTCCAGTCGGTGATGGACATATACAGCATGCCGGGGACGTTGTTGTACACCAGCATACCGATGGCGCCGGCGTTGGCGGCGGCGCGCTCCTTCTGCTCGTAGTACATACCGCCGCCCCGCTGGACCAGGGCGATCTTGCCGGTCAGGTCCAGGCCCGCATAGTCCTCCTCCGCGCCGTAGTTGGGAACCACCACATACTCGATGGAGCCCCGGGAGGACAGGCTGCGGAAGGGCTTGGCATTCTCGTCGTCGCTGATGGTGGCGCTGTCCTGATAGGCCAGGTTCTTGCCGCCCACGGTGACATAGGGGCTGTTGACCACGCCGTTGGACACGGCAGCCACGGACAGGGACTCGCCATAGGTAGAGGGCTCGCTGACCAGGCCGTAATCGGGGTTGGAGGCCAGGGCCTTGCCGCCGAAGGCGTCGCCATAGGCGGCGTTATAGGCGTTGCCGGCGGCCACAGCCAGGGACACGCCGCTCTCGCCGGTGCGCTCGAACACGTCCAGCAGGCTCTTGGTAAAGGCATCCTCGCTGTCATAGTCGATGTAGCCGCAGTCGGAGCCCAGGCTCAGGTTGGCCACGTCCACGCCCAGCAGGATGCAGTCCTCCAGGGCGGCCAGAATATCGGAATAGGACGCGCCGCCGCTGCTCTTGAACACGTTCATGTTGATGATCTGGGCCTGGGGCGCCACGCCCATGACGGCATCGTTGACGCCCACATTACCGGCGGCGGTGGAGGCCACATGGGTGCCGTGGCTGCCCTTTTCGCCGGGATTGCCGTCCTTATCCTTGTCGCCGTAGTCGAACTGGAAGGGAATCTTGGCGCTGTAGTACAGGTTGGACACGCTGATGCCCTTGATGATGCTCTCCACCTGGAAATCATAGGTCTCCAGCAGGGTCCGGAGCTTTTCCTGGGTCAGGGAGGGGCTCTTGGGCGCGGCCTTGAACACCTCGTGGCCCATGTCCACGCCGGTATCCAGAATGGCCACCAGCATTCCCTCGCCGGTGAAGCCGGTGGTGTTATAGCTGCCGCCGCCGATCATCTTGTTGCTGTTGGCGGTGTCGGGCAGCAGCTCAAACGTGGGGGAAATGAAGGCGGACTGGACGCAGTCCAGCCGGCGGATGGCCTTGTACTGGCCATAGGTCACCGTGGCAGAGAAGCCGTTGAGCAGGGTGGTGTACTGCCGCTGGGGCTCCACCTTGGTGTCAAGGGCGCGTTCGATCTGGGACAGGGCGCTCTTCTGCGTGCGCAGCAGGGCGTTGACCTGGGCCCGGGAATCGGGGTCGGCCACGGAGTCGTTTACCACCACGATGATCTCGACTTCATCGCTGTCGTCGAGCTTGGCGGTGTTTTCCATCTGGATTCTTTCGCCGTCCTTCTGGCTGCTGCGCAGGACCTGGCGGGTGATATCGTTGGCGATACCATCCAACGTCGTCTCGTGGAGAGAGGCGTTGGTCTCGTGCGCAGCCGTCTCGGCGAAGGCTGTCACCGGCAGGGCGGTCAGGATCATCAGAACCGCCAGGGCCAGTGCGCAGCACCGTTTGATAGCTGTCATCTCGTTCCTCCTATAAGTGTAAGTCGGACGCCATGCATAAAAGTATGGCGCACTCTTTGTATTGTACCATCTTTCGCAGTTCAGCGCAATAATGCGATGTGTGCAAATATCCCGCCGAAAATTTGTGGGTTCCGTGAAAAATCCGGAAGCGGTCATTCCCTGCCGCCAACCGCGGTCAGGTGCTCTTCCTTTCGCAAATTGAAAATATTCAGCCGGTATTCACGGCAATCCGGCGGGACTTTCCCGATTTTTTCTCTTGACAACCGGTCCCGGGATAGAATATAATGAGTGTATCAATACAGATAATACACACAGAAAGGAGGTCACATGCGTGATACGCTTGGATTACCGGGATGCGCGGCCCATCTATGAGCAGGTGCGGGACGGCCTGCGCAGTCTGATGGTGACAGGGGTGCTGGCGGCGGGGGAGAAGCTGCCGTCGGTGCGGAGCCTGGCCACGGAGCTGGCCATCAATCCCAACACCATCCAGCGGGCCTATTCCCAGCTGGAGACGGAGGGGTATGTATACACCGTGTCAGGCCGGGGCACCTTCGTCTGCGAGGTCCGGGAACAGAACCGGCAGCGGCGGGCGGAGGTCACCGCCCGGGTGCAGCCCCTGATGGAGGAGCTGCGGGACCTGGGCATGACCCGGGAGGAATGGACGGACCTTTGGAAAGGAGGGGACAGCGATGCTTGAGGCAAAAAACGTGGTGAAAACCTTTGACGGCTTCCGGGCTCTGGACGGCGTCAGCATGACCGTGCCCCAGGGGGCGGTATACGGCCTGGTGGGCCCCAACGGCGCGGGAAAATCCACCATCATCCGGCACTTCACCGGCATATACCGGCCCGACAGCGGCGAAATCACCCTGGACGGGCAGCCGGTATACGAAAATCCCGCGGTGAAGGGCCGCATGGCGGCGATACCCGACGACTGGTACTTCTTCCCCCAGGCGAGCATCCGGGAGATGGCCCGGCTGTATGCCGGGACCCACCCCTTCTTCAGCTGGGACCGGTATCACAAGCTGCGGGAGGTGTTCCCCCTGTCGGAAAAGCAGCCCCTGCGGCGGATGAGCAAGGGCATGCAGAAGCAGGCGGCCTTCTGGCTGACCATGAGCTGCATGCCGGAGGTGCTGGTGCTGGATGAGCCGGTGGACGGTCTGGACCCGGTGATGCGGCGGCAGGTGTGGTCCCTGCTGCTGGGGGACGTGGCCGACCGGGGCACCACGGTGCTGGTGTCCAGCCACAACCTCCGGGAGCTGGAGGACGTGTGCGACCATGTGGGGATTCTGAACAAGGGAAAGGTGCTGCTGGAGCGGAGTCTGTCCGACTTGCAGGACAACACCGTGAAAATCCAGGCGGCCTATGCCGCGGCGGAGGAACCGGCCCTGCCCCCGGAGCTGGAGGTGCTGCACCGGTCCGCCGTGGGAAGGGTGTATACCTACATCATCCGGGGCAGGCGGGAGGACATCCTGCACCGGATGCAGGCCCTGTCGCCCCTGCTGCTGGAGGCCATTCCCCTGACCCTGGAGGAAATTTTCATCTATGAGCTGGGAGGTGCTGACTATGCGGTCCGCGAAATCATTCTTTAACGGGGCCATCGCCCGCAGCGACCTGCGGCGCTACTGGCCGGTGCTGTTCCTGTATGTGGGGCTGTGGTTGCTTTTCCTGCCCATCCCGGTGTGGAACCGGGCCGCGGAGCGGAATCCCGCCCTGGTGAACCTGACCGAGCTGTGCGCCGACACCTACGCCGCCGCCGTGGTGCTGGCGCTGATCTTCGGCGGCATCATGGCCACGGCGGTGTTCTCCTATCTGATGCAGACCCGGTCCGTGGGGGCCATGCACGCCCTGCCCCAGCGGCGGGGGACCCTGTTCTGGACCCATTTTCTCACCGGCTGGGCCATGCTGGCGGCGGGGAACCTGCTGGTGCTGGCAGTGACGGCCCTGGCGGCCCTGCTGGGCGGCCTGGCTCTGACGCCGGCCCTGCTGACGTGGTTCGTGGTGGCCACCCTGCTGGACCTGATCTTCCTGGCCCTGGGGACCCTGTGCGCCATGGTCACCGGGTGGCTGCTGGCGGTGCCGGTGCTGTACGCCGCCGTCAACTGCCTGGCGGTGGCGCTGACCTGGCTGGGCCAGCAGCTGGCGGAGCTTCTGCTGGACGGCTTCACCATGCCGGACGCCCAGCCCGTCATTACCCGGTGGCTGACGCCGGTGTATCAGCTGATCTGCGACCTGGGCCAGAGCGGTCCCAGCTATTCGCCGTTTCTTACCGGCGTGCTGCCCGATGACCGCATACAGAACGCCGACTGCGCCAGCGGCCTGACCCCCCAGGGCTGGCGGACCCTGCTGATCTTCACCGCCGTGGCCCTGGTGCTGACGGTGCTGTCCCGGCTGCTGTACGGCCGGCGGAAAAGCGAGTTGTCCGGCGATGCGGCGGCCTTTTCCTGGATGCGGCCGGTGTTCCGGCTGGGCGTGGGACTGGTAGGCGGTCTGCCCCTGGGCATGCTGCTGTATGTCCTGGTGTCCGTGGGCCGCAGCGGCGACTTCAGCCCCGCCCGGCTGTGCGTATGCATGGCCGTGATGGGCATCGTGTGCTATCTGGCGGCGGCCATGCTGGTGGGCAAGACCCTGCGGGTGCTGCCCAAGCGTCTGCCCGGCGCGGCGGTGACGGCACTGGTGCTGGTGCTGCTGTGCGTGGCCCTGCGGGCGGACGTTTTCGGCTACACCGTCCGGACGCCCCAGGCGGAGGATGTGGCCCGGGCCCGGGTATATTGCCTGGACACCAGCTTTACCCTGGAGGACCCCCAGTCCCTGGAGACCCTGGTAAAGGCCCAGGCGGAGCTGGCGGAGAATCGCGCCGCAGATATGAACTGCCGGATGACCTTTGAGGTGCACTATGTTCTGAAGGACGGCACCTCCATGGCCCGGCGCTACCGGCTGGCGATGACGGAGCCGGTCAAGGCGGCTCTGGAGCAGGTGGCCCGGCTGGAGGAGGTGCAGACCTATGTTATGTTCAACGGCAACGTTCCCCCGTCCGGCTGGCAGCCCACCGGCGGCGGGCTGTGGCTGAACGCCGCCGGCGAAAGCCGGGAGCTGACGGCGGAGGAGGCCCAGGCCCTGTATGACGCCGCCTGGCGGGATGTCCAGGCGAAGAACGTTCTTCCGGTGGATGGCGACTACGCCTGGCTGGGCGTCGAGATCACCCTGTTCCGCGACGGCGACAGCCGCACCATCAGCGCCACCAAGTCCTCTTACAAGGAGCTGACCCAGGCCCTGCTGGACCTGGGCATCCCCGAAAGTGACCTGGGAGAAATTCTTATTGATTGAGTGCAAGGCCCCGGCTGCGATGCAGCCGGGGACTCAGCTTG
>OHIL01000358.1_pt1 | contig 19924 bp, 21 predicted proteins | sample 1568231 | NCBI WGS metagenome assembly OHIL01 (sample SAMEA3879565, study PRJEB24766) | human gut metagenome | biome: human-associated habitat; feature: feces | place: USA | collected 1985/1987 | reverse complement strand
CCTAATAAGGGTTATTGTTACACTGGTGGTGCTTTAGCTTATAATCATGATATAAATATGGCAGAATTACTATCTGAGCGTTGTGGTGTAAGAGTCACAATTGGTAATGATGCAAAATGTGCCGCTAATGCAGAACTAGGTTTTGGTAGTCTTCAGGATATTCAGGACGGCGCTGTAGTGATTCTTGGCACAGCTATTGGTGGCGCTTTAATTAAGGATCATAAGGTATTAAGCGGATGTAGATTTGGTGCAGGTGAATTTTCTAATATCATCACTGATTATCATAAGCCATATGATGGTGATACATCTTGGTATGCAAGTAATGGAATCAATGGATTACTATTACATATCCAGGAAGCATTAGAAACAGAAGAACATTTTACAGGTGAAGAAATCTTTGAAATGGCAAATAATGGAAATGAAGCTGTCTTAAAAGGATTAAATCAGTTCTGTTTAGAAACTGCAGTACAGATCTACAACATCAATCAGATCTTTGATTGTGAAAAAGTAGCCATTGGCGGAGGTATTAGTGCACAGCCATTACTATTAGAACTTATCAAAAAGAACTTTGATGAAATCTATAATTCATGTTATGCAAGCACATTGCCACCAGAAATCGTAGTTTGTGAATATCGTAATGATGCGAACTTAATCGGTGCTTTATATCAGCACTTAAATTAATAAAGGAGGATGATAAGATGTGGAATAAATTAAGAAATGAACCTGTGAATAAAACAGGTTATATCAAACGTATAATCGCTTATGGTATTGATTGGTATTTAGGAAGTGTCTTATCATCACTTCCTCTTATTTTGTTGTATATGTCTCTTCATAAGGATGCTGTCTATATTCCTCAGCAGTTATCTATATTTAAGGGATATTATCAAGTACTTGCAGGTGTTCTTTCACTCTCAGTTGCATTTGTGTACTATGTCGTATTACCTATAATCTGGAAAGGACAGACTTTAGGTAAAAAACTATTAGGATTAAAGATTGTGAATGATAACTATCAAGAAGTGAATGTGAAACAACTGATCATCAGACAGGTTATTATGATCTTCTTAGTAGAAGGAAGTATTTATACATGCAGTAATATGTTTCATCAGTTAGTCAATGTATTAACTGGATACAATATTGCCTCTATCTGGAATAAGGTAGGTTTAGTTATCTCTATATTATCTGGAATACTAGTGATTATCTTAAAGTCTAAGAAATCATTACATGATATTGTCTCACATACACTTGTTGTAGACATTAAGTCAGAAGACTACAAGAATATGTTGTTGAGTATTGAAAAGAAAAATAAGAAACAGAATAAGAAAATGAAAAAGAGATTTGCATAAAGTGTGATAAAATACCTTTTGGAGGTATTTTATGGTTACGGTAGATCAAATGAATCAATTAAGTGATTTGGAATTAGATATTTACAACTACATCATTTCTCATCGTCATGAAGTGATTCATATGAAACTTAAAGATTTATCTACAGATCTTCATGTATCTTCTTCTATGATTACAAGAGTAGCTAAAAAACTTGGGTATGAAGGATTCTTAGAATGGAAAGCAGAAATGAAACTGGATCAGGAAGATAAACCTATTCAAAACAAACGTGCTTTAAATTATATTCTCGATTATTTTAATCGTGTAGACAATAAAGAGTTTGATGATCTTATTCATCAAGCGGCTGAAATAATTGTGAACAGTCATGAGGTGATCTGTTCGGGCATTGGCTTAAGTGATGCGATTGCGAAATTTGCGGCTTCTTTATTTAATCGTAAGGGAAAACGTACAATGTATAGTGGAGACTTCAGTAGCCGTTTTAGGGGGATGTATGATCAAAATGACTGTGCTCTTTTCTTCACAGTTTCAGGAGAAACAAGAGAGGTCATTGATCGTATCAAAGACTTAAAAAAATATGATATTAAGATTATTGTGATTACCAATAGTGCCTCTTCAACAGCTGCAAAGATGTCTGATTTAGCTCTTACGTATTATATGCCAAGTACTAAAAATGGTGACTTTTATAGTTCAGCAACACAGGTACCTGTTGTCTATATTATTGAGTCTATTGCGAATATATTTATAGAATATGGAATTTACTAAAGAATGCTTGAAAGGCATTCTTTTATTTGTTTAAATGTTCTATGATATGAGAAGAAAGAGGGACGCTATGAGGGAAAATCTAGAAAAGTATGGCGAAGTCATTGCCGGAAGTATTTTATTATCTTTAGGAATCTGGTTGTTCGTAACACCTAATGGCTTGAACTTTGGAGGTGTCATTGGTACATCACAGATTATCGAGGTTTTTGTAAGAAAACTTCTACCAATCCCTAAATCAATGAACATTGTAGGGATCATCAACTTCATGATTAATATTCCATTATTTATTATGGGGTATAGAATCTTGAACAGAGAATTCTGTGTTAAAACAGCTATGAGTGTTGTTGTACAGACTATTACATTATCTTTCTTACCTAACTTAACACATCCAATCATGCCCGATATGTTATCTAACTGTATCTTTGGGGCTATTATGTGTGGCGTTGGCGTAGGACTTGCCCTTAAAGGTAGTGGTAGTGCAGGTGGTATTGATATTGCCGGTGTATGCTTATCTAAGACTAAACCAGGATTCTCAGTAGGGAAGTTATCAATAAGTTTGAATGCAGTTATTTTAACTTGCTGTGCATTTATCTTTGATTTACAGACTACACTTTATTCTATTATCTTTGTATTTGTATTGTATTTCATTAGTGACCGTATCCACTATCAGAATATCAATGTGATAGCATTAATCTTCACTAAAGAAAAAGATATGAAGAATGTGATTATGGAAAAGACTGGTAGAGGAGTAACTTACTGGATGGGTAAGGGTGCTTATACAGAAAATGATCAATATATTCTTTATTGTGCAATTAATAAATATGAAGTGAAAACATTTAAGAAGATTGTACATGATATTGATCCACAGGCATTTGTGACTATTAGTGAGGATTCAGAAATCCTTGGTGGATTTGAAAAACGTCTATAGATAAATTAGATTGAATCAGGCTGATAAAATGACCTTGACAACATATTTATTTATTGTCTATAATACTTGAGTAAAAGCTATGAACAGAAGAGTAATATCGATGGAACGCAGAGAGAATTCCTGGCTGGTGTAAAGGAATGGGGAAGTTGATATGAATAAAGACTGGGAGCTGTATTTTGGATCTAACGTGATAAAATAACGTGTTGCCGCGTTAAGGCTTAATGAGGTCTACTTATGTAGATGAATAAGGGTGGTACCACGGTTAACTCTCGTCCCTAGCGGATGAGAGTTTTTATATTCTAAAGAAGGAGAACACACATGGAAGAAAGAAAGTTTACTGATCAGGAATTAGTAAGAAGACAGAAGTTACAGGAACTTAAAGATCTTGGAATTGATCCATTTGGACAGAGATTTGATGTGACTGCTTATACTTCAGACATTAGAAAGAACTATGGCGATAAGACTGCAGAAGAATTAGAAGAAAGCAAACCAGCTGTAAGTATTGCAGGTCGTATTGTTGCAAAGAGAAGAAAAGGTAAAGTATGCTTCATGAACCTTCTTGATAGAGATGGAAAAATCCAGTTATATATCAAGAAAGATACTGTTGGTGAAGATGTTTATGAATTAGTTAAGAAGAGCGATTTAGGTGATATTATCGGTATTGATGGTGAAGTATTCATGACTCATACTGGTGAATTAACTGTAAGAGTAGAAAAGTATACACACCTTACTAAGGCTTTAAGACCTTTACCAGAAAAGTTCCATGGTTTAACAGATACTGAAGAACGTTTCAGAAGAAGATATGTTGATTTAATCATGAATGATGAAGCACGTAAAGTAGCCTTCATGAGACCTAAGATTGTTCGTTCAATCCAGCATTATTTAGATGACAAAGGTTATACAGAAGTAGAAACACCAATCATGAACTCTATTCTTGGTGGTGCTGCAGCTAAGCCTTTCATCACTCATTTCAATGCATTAGATAAAGATTTCTACTTAAGAATCGCAACAGAATTAAACCTTAAGAGATTAATCGTTGGTGGTATGGATGCCGTTTATGAAATCGGTCGTTTATTCAGAAATGAAGGTATGGACAGAACTCATAACCCAGAATTTACTACTATCGAAGTATATAAAGCATTCTCTGACCTTGAAGGTATGATGGACTTAACAGAAGGTATCATTGCGAATGCCGCAATGACTGTCAATGGTACTTATGATGTAGAATACAAAGGTCATTCTATTTCATTAGCCCCTGGATTCAAGAGAATCTCTATGGTTGATGCAATTAAAGAAAAGACTGGTGTTGACTTTGGTGAACAGAAGACTTTTGAAGAAGCTAAGAAGCTTGCTGAAGAACATGATATTGAAGTAGAACCACACTTTGCATATGGTCATATTGTCAATGCATTCTTTGAAAAGTATGTAGAAGAAACAATTGTAGAACCAACATTCGTATATGGTCATCCAATTGAAATCTCTCCACTCGCAAAGAAGAACTTACAGGATCCTCGTTTCACTCAGAGATTCGAATTATTCATCTGTGGTAACGAATATGCAAATGCATTCACAGAATTAAATGATCCAGATGATCAGTATGAAAGATTCGCAAATCAGTTAAAAGAAAAAGAATTAGGTAACGATGAAGCCAACGAAATGGATATGGACTATGTAGAAGCCCTTGAATACGGTCTTCCACCAACTGGTGGTATGGGTATGGGTATCGACAGATTAGTTATGTTATTAACTGGTCAGGAAACTATCCGTGAAGTTATCTTATTCCCACATATGAAGAATAAATAAGTACTATTAAGAGTATATGGATAATTGAACCATATACTTTTTTTGTTATCAGCAATTTATATATAATGCTTTTATATTGTAAAAAATAAATGTAGAATCATAAATGTGATGCACATATACATATGATTATTTTGAAAGTAGAGGAATAAATATGTACAATTTAGCAATTATTGATGATGATGAAACATTTTTAAACATATTAAAGGATAAGTTAACACATATATTGTTTGATATCGATATGGATTATCAGATGCAAGCTTATAACGGACCGATGGATTTTTTAAAGACAGTTGAAAGCAAACATTATGACATTGTTTTGTTAGATATAGATATGCCAGAACTTGATGGTATTTCTTTAGCAAAACAACTACGTACTATTCATCACCCTCCAATTATTATTTTTGTGACTTCAAAAGAAAAATATATGAGAAATGCATTTGGATTAAATGTATTTTCATTTCTTGTTAAAGAGAATATTGATACTGAATTAGAAACAATTGTAACAGAGTGCATTCAATATATTGATAATAATAAAAGCATTATTCTAAAAACAGATGAAGGACTTCAACATCTACATTTAGATGATATCATTTGTATCTATAGTGAGGATAGAAAAATCAAGTTGATTACGATTTTTAAAACGTTTCAGGTTTATCAAGAGACATTGACTAGTCTAGAAACAAAAATAAACAGTCCTCATTTTATCTCCCCAAACAGGGGAAGTATAGTTAATTTGAAATATGTATCAAATACAAGTAAAGGATGTATTACCTTTGAATATTCAGATCATATTGAGTATATTAGCAGAGATAAAATGAAGAGTTTTGATAAAAAGTTAATGGAATATATTCTTAAGCAGAGGATTTACAAATGATTTCTAGTTTAATGTTATTGATAATGTCTTTTGCAGATATCCTTATTCCTTATTTGATAATGTGTTTTTTCACAGAAGATTACTTCAGTCAAAAAAAGATTATTGTTATATATACATTATCAGTTTTATTGAATATGTTAAATTGGCATTTTTTAGTCATACAATTAAGCGTATTAATCATGTACATTGTCCTAAACAAAGAAAGGTTACTACAGTATCACATTAAGCCCATCTACATCATATTATTGTTTGTTATGATTCACGTATTGACAGGGTATGTTTGTCACTTGATTATTTCTGTTATTGTAAAGGTCCCATTTACGTTTGAAGATATCTTCAGTTTAAATGATTATTCAAATGCTATTTATGAACTAATACTTTGTTTATTCCTATTCACAATTGTTAGTATGAAGATAGTGAATACTAAAATGCAGGAGACAAAAAATAAATTATATATGATGATATTTGGAGTTGGTATCGGGTTATGTGTGTTATTAATTCAAAACCATTTGAAAAATACCATTTCTTCTACAGTTATATACTCTTGCTTAATAGGTGTATTTTTATACTTATCATTTGTAATATTTTCTTTCTTTAAGGAAAACTTAAACACAAAAATAGAAAACGAAAAGATCAATGAGCAATATAAACTTAATGCCTTTAAATTACAAAGCTTATTAGAAAAGGAGCAGTACTTTGAAGAACTCCAGAAATATAAGCATGATATAAAAAATAATTTACTGACACTATTGTATTTATACGAAAATGAAGAGTACATAACAGCAAAAAACTATCTAGAGAAATTGGTAGGGAAACTTGATTATACGAAAGAATGTCTTCAATTAAGTGATCATTTGATTATTAATGCAATATTGAATGATAAAATTAGAAAGAATACCCATATAAAGTTTAAGGTGAGTTGTAAATGTTCAGATAGTTTATTTATTGAAGATGTAGATTTAAATATGTTGTTATCCAATGTTCTGGATAATGCAATAGAGTACTTGAATTCCCATAATATGGTAGATAAATATATTGATGTTAATATCATTGAACATCAGAATATATTGATAGTTTCAGTGAAGAATCCCACATATAAATCTTTCAAATATGACAGTAATATGGGTACAACAAAAAAAGATAAGTTAAATCATGGGTATGGGTTATCTATCGTTAAAAAAATAGTCAACCACTATGATGGTAATGTAGAATTTGAAAGTTCGAATAATACGTTTAGCGTAAATATTTTATTAAAAGGAGATACACCGATATGTTAGTCATAACAAGACGTAGTAGTTTCTATGATAAATTCCGATCATATACTATTTATGTTAATGGAGAAAAATATGCGAAGATAGGGAACAATTCAAAAACAGAAATTGATCTTCCTGTAGGAGAATATGAAATTTATCTTTCTATTGATTGGTGTAAGAGCAACAAGTTAAGTATCAACATTGAAGAAAATAAGAACATATATTTAGAATGTTATCCTCGTAAGAAAGGAAAATTTCCTTTAAAAAAGATTTTTTCATTTCTAAATAATGCAGATGATTATATTGTATTGGATTGGGATATAACGATTTAGACAATGAAATCAACTATTCAAACAACGACATGTATTGCGGTATGACCTTTGAAGTATAATTTTGACGAAAGGAGAAATTATGCTGATGAAGAAGGTTATTGTAAGTGTATTATCTTTATAAAGAATTTAGAAGACAAGTTAGATATTCAAATTCGTGGGTTACTGAAAAAATCTTTGGAAGTTTCAAAAATGTTCCCGGGGGATTTGTTATTGCATCAATTCCAAAATTATTAGGCGGAACATTAAAGAATTATGCTAATGGATTAGAGAGCAAAAATAAGGGGTATGGAACAATTATTGCAGCAAATTGGACTGTTGCAGGTTCGAATATTAAAAGTCAAAGTAAAAATACAAAATAAAGGTGGAATACAATATTAAATATGATTAAATATTTTACGACTGATGAAGTACATATTGCAGTAACTATACTAACTATTGTAACTGTATTATATGAATGCAAATTTGGAGAGCCAATAACCTTTGTTTTTGGTAAGCCAAAATTATTTGAAGGAACAAAGAAACAAAGATTTTATGGTTGGGCTGTATTTATAGTATTAATTTTTAATTTGTTATTTATGATTCGCATTTGATAACCATTATGAATTATTTAAGGATATGCATAAAACTTTTTGTTCTATATATAATAGCTTAAAAATTATTTGAATATGTTTATTCAAATATCATGGATGCTTATTGTTCTGTGGAATAAAAGAGGCTTTGAGCACTTATTTTTATTGCTATCCTTAATCGATTCTTTTATATAGAGTAGAAGGAAAATGAATGAAATCAACAAAATGTATACTATGTTTAATTACTGCTATAATACTGTCTATAAGTAGCTTTGTTCTATTAAATAATTCGAATACTGAGTCAAAAACAGATTTTTCGTTGCTATCATCAGGAGATTTACAAACAATTGCAATTTTAGATACGGGGCTTAATGAGTCTCTTTATGAAGAAAATAAAGATAGAATAACAAAAGTTATAAATGTGACCGATGATAGTGAAAATGTAACAGATGAATTAGGTCACGGCACTGCTTTAGCATCATTGTTGCTTGGTTCAAGAATGATGAATTTAAAAGGATTATTACCTGATGTCAGAGTTGTGCTTATTAAAATAACAGATAGAAATGGGAAATGTACATTTGAAAATTTGTTAAAAGGACTAGAAGAAGCAGAAAAAAGTAATGCATCGGTAATTAATATTAGTTTGGGATCAGATATCTCTAACGATGCTGTAACGAAAAAAATATCCGATTTATATAAAAAGAATATTACAATTGTAGCGGCAAGTGGTGATTATGGAGATAAAGATATATTATTTCCAGCAAATTTGTCGAATGTAGTTTCTGTAGCATCATTAGATAATCAATTTAATCTTTCAAAATTTTCAAATTATAATGAGCAAATTACTTGTTCGTTTCCAGGCGAAAATATGGATCTTGTGTCAATGGATAATGGTGCTTTAGAGAAGACAACAAGACTTACAGGTACTTCATATGCTACAGTTTATGCAAGTGCTTATGTAGCGGCAATCCGAGATTATTGTTTAAAACACAATATGGTCATTACCAATGATCTTATTTTCTCTCTTTTACGAAGAAATGATCCTTTAAGAAAAAAGAGAATTATCACTAAAAGCAATGATATATTCGAATAAAACTAATTAGAAATATTGAGAAGATATAGTTGTTTAGATTAGTTATGTTATTAACTGGTCAGGAAACTATCCGTGAAGTTATCTTATTCCCACATATGAAGAATAAATAAATCTATGTATTAATATTAGGCATATCTCATGCAAGAGATGTGCTTTTTATTTTATTGTTTTTGAAATGTGATGGGATGAAAACAGAAAATGTGGAGGAATAGAAAATGAAAATATGATGGAATGAAAATTAAAAATGTGAAGGAATGAAATTGTAAAATATGATGGAATTCACTGTAATGAGTATGAGAGCATACATGAAAAATTATAAAGACTAACTTTTTTTGAAAATGGTGTTGTTTACTTTAGTGTAATACAAGATATTTAAAAAGAGGGCTTAACCCCTCTTATAAAACCCTCTTCACAAATATCTTATTGAATATACTTCTTGTAAATTCATCATCGTTCATCATATTCTCTAAGTACTGATTAAAGTTCTTCTCTTTCTCTATTACTTTTTTTAAATGTGGATAACTCTCTTTAATCATCTTTCTTATTGCTGTATAAGAACTACTACTACAGTTATATTGAATAGTCTGTACATTATCGATTAATGAGAAGATAGAAACTGAATTTCTAGATTATAATGAAAATTGATTAGTTTAGATTTAATTACCTATTTTACTTAAATGCTCATCAATGTTACGACCACTATACATGACAGTAGCAATACGCACGATTTTCTCTTTTACAAAAGGAATATATAGAATAACGAAGTTATCTACAGGAAGAACTCTTATGCCTCTACTGTGCCATGGTTCATCCTCATAACGGTGGTATCGTTGAGGTAGTTCATCAAGAGATAAAATAGCATCCCATAAACGTTTGATTTGCTTTATTGCATTATCTGGTGAATTTAAATCAATTGAGATATACAAATAGATACTTCTTAAATCCTTGTCAGCTTGTTCAGTTAATTCTACATTGAATTTCATAAGTTAAAATCTTTTCGCATTTCATCAAATGCTTGCTTTGCAGGTTTTGTTTTTCCTTCTAAAATATCTGTATATCCTTTTTCTATTTTAGCATTTAATTCTTCTTTACTGAGTGCACCCATGCAGACGGGTTTTTCGTACGGTAATCGTACTTCAAAGGGAAGTCCTTTTTTTAGGACGATTTGTTTAAAAAACATATCAATTGCATTTGAAGTAGATATGCCAAGTGTAGATAATATTGTTTCTGCCTGTTCCTTTAATACGGGGTCAATTCTTGCATAAACGCTAGCTGATTTTGCCATAACAATGCCTCCTTTTGTTGTAATTGTCTTTATTTCCTATTTTGATTTTACAAGGATGTATTGATATTCGCAATACATTTTACCGGAGAGTTGGCAATTTCCTTAATGTTTAATACTTCATTTAAAAAGAGGGCTCAAACCCTCTTATAAACTCTTCTTCACAAATATCTTATTGAATATACTTCTTGTAAATTCATCATCATTCATCTTATTCTCTAAATATTTATTGAAGTTCTTCTCATTCTCTTTTACTTGTTCAAAATGTGGATAATTCTCTTCAATCATCTTTCTAGTAGTAGTGTATGTACTTCCACTAAAGTTATACTGAATAGATTGGACATTATCAATTAAAGAGAAGATAGACACAGAATTATAGATTAGGCCCTTATTGATATAAAGATCCTCATTATGATACCAGTCTGTCGCATTGTAGTTCACAGTGAGTCCTTGATTTTTAGAATCAATTTGAAAAACATAACCGTATTCATGTAAAGGCAGACTATTTAATAAATTTCCTATATTAGAATTATTACCAATATAAGGATTCTTATACTTCTTAATATTGTGTATGCCACTCAATGGTCTGTTAAATACAGTTGTAGGAACAGTATCTTCTGTATATTTCTTTGCGCTATCTACAATATAATACTCATTAGGTGTGTTCTTGTTGATTCTATAAACATTATAGAATGGGTTGTAGTAGGTTGTCACATTAGAAGTCTTAATCATATAAACATAGATAGGGGGTCTATGAGAAGTTATAACACCTACATAATCCATCAACATAAATCCACATAATATTGCAACAAATACTCCACTACTTATTAATAATCTATTTCTTTTTAACTCTCTTGATAACCCATAAACAAATACTATAATACCTACAATAGAGTAAATACAGCACCAGCTGCTTTCCTTATCTAATATCGCAAATGCAGCAAAACACAGAAATGCGCCAAAAATCATAATACCAATAGAAATCTTTCTTTTCTCTTGTACAAGCATATTCTTACTATAATTAATTGTATTCTTTAAGCTCTTTTCTGTTGTTTCCATGATTTTATCTTCCGTTATATATTTCCCATTGAGCAGTTCATTTAAAGAAATGTCCAAAGTTTCACTTAAGGGAATCAGTAAAGACAAATCAGGCATATAGTTCCCATTCTCCCAGCGTGATATTGTCTTATTACTGACACCTAATATATTTCCTAGTTGTTCTTGAGTGAGACCTTTTCTTTTTCTATTCTCAGAAATGAACTTTCCTATCTTTTTTGTATCCATAACGTTTCTCCTTTCATGAAAACTATAAAATAAAACATGAAACAACAACACCCCACAAATAGCGAATACACTACTTTTATTATATGTTATGAAGGGAAGAGGGAACAATCCTGTATATACAGAGTTTTATCTGACTTGTTTATTATCTCTATTTTCGTTAATATAGTAGATGATGAAATGAGGTATAAAAATGACTGAACAGGTACATAAAAGAAGAAAAAGATATAAAGGTACACACCCTAAAAATTTCTCAGAGAAGTATAAAGAACTTAATCCAGAATTATATCCTGAAACAATAGAAAAAGTTATTTCTAAGGGTAGTACACCAGCAGGTATGCATATTTCTATCATGGTAGATGAAATACTAGAATTCTTAGATATTCAGCCAGGACAGATTGGTTTAGATTGTACTCTAGGATATGGAGGACATTCTTCTAAAATGATGGAAAAATTAGAAGGTCAGGGACACCTTTATGGATTAGACATCGATACTATCGAAATAGAAAAAACAACAGAGAGACTAAGAAATAAAGGTTATGGAGAAGACATCTTTACTCCTATTTTGACTAACTTTAGAAACATTGATCAAGTCAGTGAGAAGTATGGACCATTTGATTTTGTCTTAGCTGATTTAGGAGTATCTTCTATGCAGATTGATAATCCAGAAAGAGGATTCTCATATAAGAAAAATGGCCCATTAGACCTAAGACTTAATCCTAAAGCAGGTAGACCTGCTTATGAAATCTTAAAAGACTTATCAAAAGAAGAACTAGAACATATTCTTACAGAGAACTCAGATGAACCATATGCTGATATATTAGCTAAGAATATCTATTCATTCATACGTTCAGGTATGGAAGTAGAAACAACTCAGCAGCTCTATAAGATCATTGATAAAACACTCAACTTTATTACTGATAAGAATAGAAAAGATATTGTGAATAAGACAGCTGCAAGAGTATTCCAGGCATTAAGAATAGAAGTGAATCAGGAATTTGAAGTATTATATGATTTTGTAGAGAAGCTCCCTCTTGTTTTAAAACCAGGAGGAAAGGCTGCCATTCTTACATTCCATTCTGGAGAAGATAGAATTGTGAAGAAGTCGTTTAAAGAACTAAAGAATCTTGGTATTTATGAAGATGTATGTAGAAATGTGATTAGACCTTCTAAGGAAGAATGTCATCGTAATTCACGTGCCAAGTCTACTAAGATGAGATGGGCTATTAAAGCAAAATAGAATACTTGAATATCAGATATACAAGTGTTGTACTTTATTTGTGATTAGAAAATATCTGCATCAAAACGAAAAGGTAAGGATGGTCAGATCCTTACCTTTTTAGTGCTTTCATATTATTCGAGTTCTTTCAACATTTTTGCATATTCAATGCATATTGTATCTGCAATCGCTGTGAGTGAATAAGGGTGAGTTGCATAATCACCTCTACTGTCATAGCGTATATATTGATCAATAAAAGGATAATCTAATTCTTTATTAGATGTAATTAAACAAATCTTAGGTTTCTTGCTTTGCTGTTTAAATGGTTTTGCACGTGGGAAAATACGATCAAAATAAGTACCAGAATCAGAGAACAAGATAATTAAAGTCTTCTCATCTGCGTTTGTAATATATTCAGCCTGGTTAGCTACTTTAATGGCAGTGAATACAGGTTTAGCACTTGTCTGTAAATCATATTGCAAGTTCAATGCAACGTTTTCAGAATGCATATAACCAAATGCCGCTACTTTTTGATACGCATAAATATCATTGACTAATTTTTTGATATCATCTTCAATAGAACTCTTTTCCAACATCTCTAGATTCTCAATCACACTTCTTACATAAGAAGTGAAAATGGAATCTTCATTTCGTCCTTCATAGTTGAATTTATTAGAAAGTTTCGTTTTTTCTACCGAAAACTTCGCTATCTGATTTTTTAACTGATTAAAATCCCTTAAACCTATATCCCTGCAGAATCTAGAAATACTAGAATTAGACACATAACACGCTTTTGCAAGTTCAGTTAGAGTATAGTCTTCTAAATCACGAATGTTCTCTATCATGAATTTCGCAATTTTATAATTATTAGAACCTTTAGGTTCACCATTTAATGTAGATAATAAAATAATAACTAAGTTAAACATGTACTCACCGTCCTTGGTATAATATACCTTATTATACCATAGGACAGTAATTTATAGTTTAATAACTTCAGTATGTGAAACTAAATCATGAAAACAACGTGTATCTTTCTGGAAATAAGCATATCCAATAGAAACAAGTGTCAATGCATAAGCAGCATAAGTCAAAGGATTCACAATAGAAGTGAATTGTAAAAGAGAGGCAATCTTTCTTAAATAAGAAGGAATAATAGTAATACCACCTTCAAGAAGAGTTGCACCGAGTAATTCTCTTAACATCATGTTTTTCATAGTGACATCTTTATGATCATAATCAATAACTTTGATTTTACAAATCTTCTTACCTGGAGTCTGACCTTTCCAGATATAAAGAGGAATTAATACATAATAAAGTATCCCGATAGTAATCGCAATTAAACATACAATAAGAGCTGTATTGAAACCATAAGCAGTTAATTCAAACATCTCTGGTTTAAACTGACTATCTTTTCTTAAAAAGAATGTGATAGGAATAGAAGCCAGCATATTAGTAATATACCAGTCAATTATCAATGCGACTGTTCTTCTTAATCTTAACTCTACAATATCCATCTTACTCATAAATAGTACCTCCTGTTTATTCAAGTATATCAATTCATAATTGATCAGTAATCTCGTTTCCAATTCTTGGAAAACCTTTCCGGAATATAAAAAAAAGAAAGTTCCGAAGAACTTTCTATAAAGACTTATAGTCTTTTGTAATCGTCCATGTTTAATTCAGAAGCTGCATCTTTATCACAGATCAATGTCATATTAGGATGAAGCTTTAAAACAGTAGATGGTAATTCATCTGTAATAGGTGAATCAAGAACCTGTTTTAAGATGCCTGCTTTTTCCTTACCATTTACAATCATCACTAAGTGTTTAACCTTCATTAAGCTCTTAGGCCCCATTGTAAGAGTGATTGGAAGATGTTCTCTCTTTGGATAATCAGGGTTTGCTTTATTCTTAGTAGCACGATCCATTGCATAAGAATATGAATCCATTGGTGTACATCTAGGACAGTTGCTGCAGAAATGACCATCATAACCAAGACCAATAACCATGACATCAATACCACCTGCACGGCTGATTTCTTCATCATATGTTTCCCAGTTTTCCATAGTCATATCATGAATTCTTTCTTCTGGAATATTTGCTTCTTCGAAGAATAATTCCTGCATTTCTTCCCAGTTAGGACCATAAGGCTTACCATCCATGTATGGTGCTTCATCGAATAAATAATATTCGATATCCTTGAACTTTTCCTGATCTCTTACTTCTGGAGCTAACATCTTGTAAAGTTCAATAGGACTTCTGCCTGATGTAAGAGAAATATTCACTCTCTTATCCTGCATCATAGCACCAAGTAAGATGTGCAATGCACTTTCACTCATTTTCTGAGTGTTTTCTTCAACGATTAATTTCATAATAAATTCCTCCTGTATTTCACAAGAAGATAAAACTCACACACTTCACATTATAAGCATCAAACTCTTTCTGTCAACCTATAAAAAATTAAAATTATATTGTATATATCGGTGTAATTTGGTGCGCATTATACTTATATAGAGCCGCTTTTGCAAGTGATTTCCACGATTTGGAAAGTTCTTCTATCATATGGAAAGGTGTTTTATATATTGGAAAATACGAGATTTTTTAGGCTTTTCCAAGATATAATGTATCCAACGAGAAGGGAGGACTCGACATGAACTTCATGGAAAAATTCAATGAACTAGCAAACCGCACACTAGTGCCTATTGCAGACAAGTTAGCTAACCAAAGACATCTTGCTGCAATTCGTGATGGAATGGTTGTTGCTATTCCACTATCAATCCTTGGAGGTGCTTGCTTAATCGTATCAACACCACCATTCAAACCTGAAACTCTACCAAACTGGGGTTTCATCACTACCATGCTTACAGGATGGTACAACTGGGCTCAGGCTAATAAAGCTGCATTATTATTACCATATAATATGACAATGGCTTTAATGGGACTATTTATCGCTTTCTCTATTTCTTATCATTTAGCTAAGAAATACGAAATGCCAAGCTTAAATGCAGCTGTTGTTTCTACTGCAGTATTCTTAATCGTATCTGCACCAACTACTTCTGCTGTCCCAGCTAATCTCATTACTGGCGGTAAATCAGACACTGATCTACTTGCACTTGCAGGAAGTTATATACCAACAACTTATCTGGATGCAAAGGGTATCTTTACAGCTATTATCGTTTCTATCGGATGTGTAGAAATCATGAACTTCTTATTTAAGAAGAACGTTCGTATTAAGATGCCTGAAGGCGTTCCACCTGCAATCAGTTCATCATTTGATGCAATCTTACCACTTTTTATCTGTGTTATCATATTCTATGCATTATCATTATTTGTACAGAATATCAGTGGTCAGTTATTACCAAGTATGATTATGACAGTACTTGCACCTGCGGTATCTGGTCTAGATTCATTAGTAGGTATCTGTTTAATTACTATTATTGCTCAGACATTCTGGTTCTTTGGTTTACATGGTGCAAGTATTACGCAGCCAATCAGATTACCATTTATGCAGATGTATTTAATTACTAATATCGCAGCATATAGTGCTGGTAAACCATTAGTACACTTCTTCACTCAGCCATTCTGGTCATATATTATCGCATTAGGTGGCGGAGGTGCTACTTTAGGATTATGTATTCTATTACTTAGAGCAAAATCAGTTGAATTACGTACTTTAGGTAAGCTTTCAATTGGTCCAGCTATCTTCAATATCAATGAACCAATCATCTTCGGTTTACCAATGGTATTAAACCCAATTATGATGATTCCATTTATCTTTGTGCCAGTTGTAAACTCAATTATTGCCTATACTTGTATGGCATTACACATCGTTGGAAAGGGTGTAATTGAAACACCATGGACAACACCAGCTCCACTTGGTGCTGCATTAGGATGTATGGATATTAAAGCCGGTATCATGGTTGTAGGGCTAATCCTTCTAGATATGGCACTTTACTATCCATTCGTTAAATTATTAGATAAACAAAAGTTAGAAGAAGAAAATTCAAAATAATTAAAACAAGAAATAAAACTCACACACACATAAAATTGAATAACCTTAAATATTTTGTATATGACTGCTACCCCACAGCAGTCTTTTTAATTTGTGATAAACCTTGTATACTGTAAACAAGGAGAATTATATGAGAAAAGAAGAACTAATAAACTTATTGAAGAAGGATGTAGTCCCTGCATTAGGATGTACAGAACCAGTTTGTGTCGCATTATGTGCAGCTTATGCTTCAAAACAGTTAAATAATCCAATAATTAAAATAGAATTAGATGTTAATAAAGGTATATATAAGAATGGGATGTCTGCAGGTATACCACATTGTGAGCATGTAGGTTTAGAGTATGCCGTTTCTATTGGTGCATTATTAAAGAACCCAGAAAAACAGTTGACTTTATTTGAAGATATAGAGTCAGATACAATCACTTATGCTGAATTATTAGTGCCCCATGTTTCTATCACAATTAATGATTCAGCATCTATTCATGTAAAATGTACTCTTCATACATCTAATGAGACAGTGACATGTATGATCAAAGAGGCACATACAAATATAGTTTATCTAGAAAAGAATGGAATTGTATTAGAAGAGAAAACAACTCAAGAAACAAACAATACACCCACTGTGATTGATGAACTCAAAGAGATGAAAATATCAGACATACGTTCTTTGGTAGACTCAATGACAGTGGATGAACTTCATTTCTTGTTAGATGGTATAGAAATGAATAACCGATTATCACAATATAAAGGAACAACACATTTGAGTGATTCATTCAATCATTCATTATTCTCTGAAGACTTGTTAACTAGAATAATCAAGAAAGTTACTGCAGCTGCTGAAAATAGACTAGATGGCTGTCCACTTCCTGCCATGAGCAGCTCAGGTGCAGGTACAAAAGGACTCGTTGTTTCTATACCAGTGAATGAAGTGGCAGAAGAACTCCATGTATCATTAGAAAAGAAACTCAAAGCACTTGCGCTTACACATCTAGTAAATAGATATATTAATGCACATATTGGAAAATTATCACCTATGTGTACATGTGTCATGGCGTCTTCTACATCTGCTTCTGTAGGTATCGCTTATCTCTTAGATGCATCAGATGATCAGATAGGTTATTGTATACGTAATATGACAGGAACTGTCACAGGAATGATCTGTGATGGTGGAAAAGTAGGATGTGCATTAAAGGTATCTACAGGTTCTACGGCTGCACTGATGTGTGCAATGACTGCAGTCAATAATGCAGTATTAAGAGAAAGTGATGGAATCTGTGCATCAACACCTGAACAATGTATTCAAAATATGGCCCGTATTGGGAAAAATGGAATGAATAAAGTAGATGAAGAAATCATTTCAATTATGAAAAGTAAAGAGTGTCAATAGGAAGAAGGTGGTCCAAGGATCATCTTCTTTTTGCGTATAATGGTACATTTTAATAATTAAAGTGAATAAAGTATGAAGTGTTAGTTAATTGAAATAACATTGTATATATCATAATAAATTGAATTGTATAAACATAATATTACTATTCTAAAACATCATAATGGAACGTTTCCCTTATCTTTGACACCTATTCCAAGAGTTTGTGCCACGTCCCAGAAGGGGCCTAAAATATTGAAAGTGTTTGCATTGTTGGGTAAACTAGGACTCGTCAAAACAAATGAAAGCAATTTCAAGGAGGAAAAGAAAAATGAGTTTAGTATTAGCAAGAATCGACCAGAGATTAATTCATGGTATTGTTGTTACACAATGGGCAGGTGCAACACAGGCAAAAAGATTAATGGTAGTCGATGATGAAGTAAGTAAGGATGAAGTTCAAAAATCAGCTATGAGAATGAGTAAGCCAGTGGGGACTGGTATGTCAATCATTGATACAGAAACAGCTATTAAGAACTTCAACGCAGGAAAGTATGATAGCCATAATGTATTCATGATTGTAAGAGAACCATCTACATTAGTTAAGTTAGCTGAAGGTGGCGTTAAGATTCCTAAAGTAAACATTGGTATTATCTTCGATGGGGAAGGTAAGACAACAGTGAAGAAGATGGTTTCAGTCAATGAAGAAGAAGTGAAAGATTTAAAGAAATTACAGTCTATGGGTATTCCAGTGACATTCCACTTCGTACCAAGCGAAGCAGAAGAACCACTAGAAACATATATTAAATAATCAAGGGGGATAAGAAGTATGCAGGTTATTCAAGGAGTATTAATCGTATTATTATCAATGTGGATGGTCTTAGACCAGCAGGGTATTGTTATTACAACATGGTTCCCAATCATGGTTGCATTTTTTGCAGGATTGATTATGGGGGATATGAAGACTGCCATGATTATTGGTGGTACATTCCAGTTAATGAACTTAGGTGTTGCCAACATTGGTGGTTCATCAGTGCCTAACTGGGGTCTTGCAACAGTAGTTGGTATTTATGTTGCATGTAGAACTACAAATGATGTGGCTCAGGCAAAAGCAGTTGCCTTAGCAGTAGGTGTACCAGTTGGTATGCTTGGTATTCAGTTAGATGTATTCGCAAAGTTATTAAACACTTATGTAACACATGCAGCACAGAAAGCATGTAATGAAAAGAAGTTTAGTAAGATGAACAGAATTCTTTGGATTGGTCCTATGATTTTTGCTTTATCTACAGGTTTACCAACAGCTTTATGTGTATTATTTGGTGATGCAATCGTTAATGTTATCTTAAAATCAGTTCCAGTATGGTTCACAAATGGTCTATCTATCGCAGGAAATATGTTACCAGTTGTAGGTATCGCATTATTGTTACAGGTTATGCCTGCTAAGAAGTACTTATCAATGTTGATGATTGGTTTTGTCTTCTCAGCTTACTTAAATGTACCAATGTTAGGTGTATCTATTATTGGTTTGGCTATTGCTTACTATTTCTTTACAACACAGGTCAATAAAGCACCAGCAGCCGTAGCAGAAGGTGCAGCAATCGAAGAAGGAGATGATTGGGATGAATAAAGAAACACAGACAACAGAAGTTGTAACTAAAAAAGATCTTACAAAAGCCGCAGTACGTTACATGTTTATGGCATGTAATACATATAACTATGAAAACCATCAGGGTCCAGCAGTTGTATTTGGATTAGAGAAGGTTTTCGCTAAGTTTAAGAAAAATGTTGCTACTAGATTGTCAAATTTAGCTTAATATCA
>OHIL01000347.1_pt1 | contig 20110 bp, 17 predicted proteins | sample 1568231 | NCBI WGS metagenome assembly OHIL01 (sample SAMEA3879565, study PRJEB24766) | human gut metagenome | biome: human-associated habitat; feature: feces | place: USA | collected 1985/1987 | reverse complement strand
ACCGAATCTGGAGAAGCTCATGGCTACCATCCGCAGCCGCGAGATCTCCGCCTGCCTCGTCTTGCAAGCCCAAAGCCAGCTGAAGGCGCTGTACAAGGACAACGCCGACACCATTATCGGCAACTGCGACAGCTCCATCTTCTTAGGCGGCAAGGAACCCGGTACGCTGAAGGAGCTGAATCAGGCGCTGGGGAAAGAGACCATCGACACCTTCAACACCGGCGAGAGCCGTGGACGGGAGGTTTCCCACAGCCTGAACTATCAGAAGCTGGGCAAAGACCTTGCCACGATAGACGAGCTGGCGGTGCTGGACGGCGGCAAGTGCATCTTGCAGCTTCGGGGCGTGCGCCCCTTCCTCTCGGATAAGTACGACATCACCCGTCACCCCAATTATAAGTATCTGTCGGACGCGAACCCAAGGAACGCCTTTGATATCGAAAAGTACCTCTCCACAAGGCTGGTGCCGAAAGCGGATGAGGTCTACGAGGTGTTCGACGCGGGCCGCGTCTGAGCGCATAAGCCCGCCGCCCTCATGCGGCGGCTTTTCATATAGATACGGATGAGAAAAGACGCCTCCTCGCTTGCAGGGTCGGAACGAATCCACGAACTAAAATTTGAAAGGAGAAGCCGGAATCGGGGCTGCATCGCAGCTTTCGCGCCGGCTCCTGCTGTATCCGCGAGATCTCAACACAACCAACACCCAATGATTCCGGCAACACAAATATGGAATTTTTCAACTCTGCTGTCGGCGTTCTTCAAACTTTGGTTATTGCCCTTGGCGCAGGTCTCGGCATTTGGGGAGCCATTAACCTGCTGGAAGGCTACGGAAACGACAACCCCGGCGCTAAATCCCAGGGTATGAAGCAGCTCATGGCGGGCGGCGGCGTGGCGCTCATCGGCGTCATTCTCGTTCCCCTGCTCTCCGGCCTGTTCGGTTAATCGCCCGCACAAATCCTTCGCGGCGTCCGCCCCTCGGGGCGGGCGCTGCGGGAAAGGAGGGTAAAGCCCATTGGATTTGATATGGCAGAAATTCACCGAATGGCTGAAGGAGCTGCTGGTCAGCGGCATCATGGACAACGTGAACGGACTGTTTGACAACGTGAACAGCCGCGTGGCGGGCATCGCCGGACAGGTGGGCGCTACGCCCCAGGGCTGGAACAGCGGCGTCTACGGCATGATCCGAACGCTGTCGGACAATGTGATTTTGCCCATCGCGGGCGTGATTCTCGCCTTTGTCATGACGCTGGAGCTGATTCAGCTCATTACGGAAAAGAACAATATGCACGACGTGGACACCTGGATGTTCTTCAAATGGATATTCAAGACCGCCTGCGCCGTGCTCATCGTCACCAACACATGGAACATCGTCATGGGCGTGTTCGAGGCGGCTCAGAGCGTCGTAAACAGCGCGTCGGGCATCATCATATCGGACACGTCTCTGACGTTCAACGAGCATATCGCGGGATTTGAAGCAGCGCTTGCGGAAATGGAGGTCTGGTCGCTGCTGGGGCTGTGGCTGGAGTCCGTGGTCGTGCATCTTTCCATGTGGGCGCTGACCATCTGCATCTTCATCATCTGCTACGGCAGAATGATCGAGATCTACTGCGTGACCTCCATCGCGCCCATCCCCATGGCGACCATGGCCAACCGGGAATGGGGGCAGATGGGCCAGAATTACCTCAGAAGCCTGCTGGCGCTGGGCTTTCAGGGCTTCCTCATCATCGTCTGCGTGGCGATCTACGCGGTGCTGATCCAGAACATCGTGGTGGAGAGCAGCGTCTCGGCGGCCATATGGACGTGCATGGGGTATACGGTGCTGCTGTGCTTCACGCTGTTTAAGACGAGCTCCCTTGCCAGGAGCCTGTTCCACGCTCACTGACGGAGGTGATGAAATTTGGCATACGTTCCCGTACCCAAGGACTTGAACGCGGTGAAAACCAAGGTCATGTTCAATTTAACAAAACGGCAGATTCTGTGCTTCGGCGGCGGCGCGCTCATCGGCGTACCGCTTTTCTTTCTGCTCAAGGGGCATATCGGCAGCAGCGCGGCGGCTCTTTGCATGATGCTGGTCATGCTGCCCTTCTTCCTGCTGGCCATGTACGAAAAGAACGGTCAGCCGCCGGAGAAGCTCATCCGCAACATCGTGCAGGTGTGCTTCCTGCGCCCCAAACAGCGCCCGTACAGGACGAACAATTTCTACGACCTGCTGAACCGGCAGGATATTTTGGATAAGGAGGTCTACGCGATTGTCCACAAACAAAACCCCCGCAAGAAAGCTCACACGAGCCGAGCGAAAGCAGATCGACGCGGCGATTGCAAGAGCCAGGCGTCAGGATAAGCGAAAGAAGTCCGCCCAGGACAGCATCCCCTTTCAGCGGATGTACCCCGACGGCGTGTGCCGCGTGACGGACAATTACTACACGAAAACCGTGCAGTTTCAGGATATCAACTACCAGCTCAACCAGAACGAGGACAAGACCGCCATTTTCGACGGCTGGTGCGATTTCCTCAACTATTTTGATTCCTCCATCCGCTTCCAGCTCTCCTTCATCAACCTCTCCGCCACGCGGGATACCTACGCCCGGCGCATCGCCATCCCCTTGCAGGGCGACTGCTTCGACAAGCTCCGCACCGAGTACACCGGGATGCTGCAAAGCCAGCTTGCCCGCGGCAACAACGGGCTTATTAAGACCAAGTACCTGACCTTCGGCGTGGAGGCGGACAGCCTGAAAGCCGCAAAGCCCCGATTGGAGCGCATCGAGACGGATATCCTCAACAACTTCCGCCGTCTGGGCGTGCAGGCGGAAGCCCTGAACGGCATGGAGCGCCTGCGCCTGCTGCACGGGATGCTCCACATGGACGAGCCGCAGCCCTTCCGCTTTTCGTGGGACTGGCTGGCTCCCTCCGGGCTGTCGGTGAAGGACTTCATCGCGCCCAGCGCCTTTGAGTTCAAGACCGGCAGCAGCTTCGGCGTGGGCAGCAAGACCGGCTGCGTATCCTTCTTGCAGATTTTAGCGCCGGAACTCAACGACCGGATGCTGGCGGATTTTCTCGATATGGAAAGCTCCCTCATCGTCAGTATGCACGTCCAGTCCGTGGATCAGGTGAAGGCCATCAAGACCATCAAGCGCAAGATCACCGATTTGCAGAAGATGACCATTGAGGAGCAGAAAAAGGCGGTGCGCTCCGGCTACGATATGGATATTATCCCCTCCGACCTTGCCACCTACGGCAAGGGGCGAAAAAGCTCTTGCAGGAGCTGCAAAGCCGCAACGAGCGTATGTTCCTTTTGACCTTCCTTGTGGTGAACGTGGCGGACAACAGGCAGCGTCTCGGCAACAACGTCTTTCAGGCGGGCTCCATCGCCCAGAAGTACAACTGCCAGCTCACGAGGCTGGACTTCCAGCAGGAGGAGGGCTTCATGAGCAGCCTCCCCTTGGGGCTGAACCAGATCGAGATCCAGCGGGGGCTGACCACCTCCAGCGTGGCAATTTTCGTGCCGTTTACCACCCAGGAGCTGTTTCAGGACGGCAAGGAAGCCCTCTACTGCGGGCTGAACGCCCTTTCCAATAACCTCATCATGGTAGACAGAAAGCTGCTGAAAAACCCCAACGGGCTGATCTTGGGCACGCCCGGAAGCGGCAAGTCCTTCTCCGCCAAGCGGGAGATCGCCAACGTGTTCCTCGTCACAAACGACGATATCATCATCTGCGACCCGGAGGCGGAGTACGGCCCGCTGGTGGAGCACCTGCACGGGCAGGTGGTGAAGATCTCGCCCACCTCCACCGACTACCTGAACCCCATGGATTTGAACCTGAATTACAGCGACGATGAAAACCCGCTGAGCCTGAAATCCGACTTCATCCTCTCCCTGTGCGAGCTGATCGTGGGCGGCAAGGACGGCCTCATGCCGGTGGAAAAGACCATCATCGACCGCTGTGTGCGCATGGTGTACCGGGATTATCTCAGCGACCCTGTGCCGGAGAATATGCCGATTCTGGAGGACTTGTATAACGAGCTGCGGCGGCAGGAGGAAAAGGAGGCGCAGTACATCGCCACGGCTTTGGAAATCTACGTTTCCGGCTCTCTCAACGTGTTCAACCACCGCACCAACATCAACATTGAAAACCGCATTGTCAGCTTCGACATCAAGGAGCTGGGCAAGCAGCTCAAGAAGATCGGGATGCTCATCGTGCAGGACGCCGTGTGGAATCGAGTGACCATCAACCGGGAAGCCCACAAATCCACCCGCTACTACATTGACGAAATGCACCTTTTGCTGCGCGAGGAGCAGACGGCGGCCTACACCGTGGAAATCTGGAAGCGCTTCCGCAAGTGGGGCGGTATCCCCACCGGCATCACGCAGAATGTCAAAGACCTGCTCTCCTCCCGCGAGGTGGAGAACATCTTTGAGAACAGCGATTTCATCCTCATGCTCAATCAGGCCAGCGGCGACCGGCAGATTCTCGCCAAACAGCTCAATATCTCCCCCCATCAGCTCTCGTATGTCACCCACAGCGGTGAAGGCGAAGGGCTGCTTTTTTACGGCAACGTCATTCTTCCCTTTGTAGACCGCTTCCCCCGCGGGGAGCTTTACGACCTGCTCACCACCAAGCCACAGGAGCAGACTGCATAACAAAACAAGAAAGGAATTGCACGATGGAAAACAAACTGATGATTTTTGAAAACAACGCCTTTGGAAAGGTGCGAACGCTGAACCTCAACGGCGAGCCGTGGTTTGTGGCGACGGATGTGTGCAAAGCGCTGGAGCTGGGGAATCCGAGCATGACGGTTGAGCGTCTGGATGATGATGAAAAGGGTATCAGCACTATTGATACCCTTGGCGGGAAACAGCGCATGGCTATCATCAACGAACCCGGACTGTATTCGCTGGTGATTACCTCCCGCAAGCCGGAGGCAAAGGCGTTCAAGCGCTGGATCACCCATGAGGTCATTCCGGCCATCCGCAAGCACGGCGCGTACATGACAAAATCCGTGCTGGAGCAGGTGCTGGAAAACCCGGAGCTGGTGCTGCTCATGGCGCAGCGGATGCTGGAGGAACAGCGGAAAAACGAACTGCTTCAGCAGGAACTGCGTCTGGCAAAGCCCAAGGCGGACTTCTACGACGCCTTCATTCACCCGGAGTGCTGCACCAATCTCCGCGCCACCGCAAAGGAGCTGAAGGTGCCGGAGAAAATGTTCACCGCGTTCCTCATCCGCAAGCGCTATCTCTACCGCGCGCCCTCCGGTACGCTGCTGCCCTATGCCAAGCCCGCCAGCGACGGCCTGTTCTTCGTAAAGGACTATATCGCCGTCAACGGGCATCAGGGGGTATATACCCTTGTCACGCCCAAGGGCAAGTCGCTGTTTCTCACCATGCTGGGTGAGATCGCCTGACCTGATTCTACTATAAATAATGTAAAGGAGAGCATCACAATGGAAAAAGAAAATCTGTACCTGATCCACGGCGAGGACTACCTGCGTCACATCGAGGAAAAGCTGGAGCTGCTGTGGATGGCGACCATCCTCATGCACTACATCAAAAACGGAGCCGAGAAGGACGGCTATCTGGACCTTGTACGCAGATCCACCCTCGACTTTGACGAGCGCTGCGAGGAGATGTTCAGTTCTTGGGGCAGGGCGCTCAATTACCTCAAGTCCCGTGACCTTGCGGACCTGTCCGACCTCATCGAAAACGACCTGATCGAGCCGGAATATGCCGGTTACATTCCTGCGGATGATCCCTGCTGCCCCGGCGAACGCTGCTGCGAGTATGCCGAGCGCATCGAGCGCGAATACGCCGCAGAGCGTGAGGCGGACGAGGACAATGAGGACGCCGACGTATTTGAGTATGACGGAGAACCGGCCATATCTGAGCTGACCGGCGTGTGCAGGGACATCCTCACGGCTGTCGAGGGGCTTACCACGCTTCTAAGGGATGAGTTCGACTATGCAGACTGACCGCATTTACTGCGGCGACGCCCTGACCGTGCTGAAAACCCTGCCGGACAATTCCGTGAACTGCTGCGTAACCTCGCCGCCGTACTACGCACTGCGGGATTACGGCGTGGACGGGCAGATCGGGCGGGAGGAAACCCCGGCGCTGTATGTGGAGCGCCTGACTTCCATTTTCCGGGAGGTCAGGCGCGTTCTCACGCCGGACGGCACACTCTGGCTCAACATCGCGGACACCTATGCCGGAAAGGGCAATCAGGGAGAAAGCCTTGACCCCAAGTACCCCAACGGCAGGACCGGTCAGGCGGTCGCCCTCAACGGCAAGGTGGAGGGCTGCAAGGCAAAGGACATGATCGGCATCCCGTGGCTGCTTGCCTTTGCTCTGCGCGCAGACGGCTGGTATCTGCGCTCGGACATCATCTGGATGAAAGCGAACCCCATGCCGGAAAGCACCAAGGACAGGCCAAGCCGCTGCTATGAGCATATTTTCCTGCTGTCCAAGTCCCGCCGCTACTATTATGATGCCGCTGCCATCGCGGAGCCGGTTGCGGCCTCCACTCCTGCGCGGATGAAGCGCGGATTTGGTGCAGGCAACAAGTATTCCGCGGATATTCCCGGTCAGAAGCACCAACACCTCAACGACCACCGCCCGAACGGGTACGCCGATGAGGACATCCCGCAGCTTCGCAACAAGCGCGACGTATGGCAGATCAACACCGTGCCGTACAGAGGCGGGCATTTCGCCGCTTTCCCGCCAAAGCTGGCGGAAACCTGCCTGCTGGCGGGCTGCCCGCCCGGAGGCGTCGTGCTGGACCCCTTCCTCGGCTCCGGCACTACGGCGGCGGTGGCAAAGCAGCTCGGACGGCACTACATCGGCATTGAGCTGAACCCGGACTACTGCAAGCTGGCAGAGAAACGGATCGGAGGTGTCGCGGTATGAACGCCTACACCCGGCAGGATCTGAGCGTCATGCAGGCGTGGCCGCTGGAGCGGAAAATTCGCGTGACGCAGGCGAAGATCATCGAGTGGTATCACCACTACGGCGGCAAGGTCGCCGTCTCCTTTTCGGGCGGCAAGGACAGCACCGTTCTGCTGGACCTTGCACGGCGGGCGTTCCCCGACATTCCCGCCGTGTTTGTGGACACGGGGCTGGAATACCCGGAGATACGGGAGTTTGTCAAAACCGTTCCCAACGTGACATGGCTGCGCCCGGAGATGCCCTTTTCCAAGGTCATATCGGAATACGGCTATCCCGTCATATCCAAGGATGTGGCACGGCGCATCCGCTACGCCCGAAGGGGCGGCACATGGGCGCTCTGCCACCTGAACGGATTAAACCGTGACGGTACGCCCTCAAAATACAATGAACGATACATGAAATGGCGTATCCTGCTGGATGCGCCGTTTTTCGTTTCCGATCAGTGCTGTTCCGTCATGAAGGAGCGTCCCCTGCACAGATATAACCGGGAAACCGGTAGAAAGCAGATCATTGCGACCATGGCCTGTGAGAGCGCACGCCGCCAGAGCGTCTATCTCAAAATCGGATGCAACGCCTATCATAAGCGGGACCCCACCTCTCAGCCCATGTCCTTCTGGACCGAGCAGGACGTTTTGGATTATCTCAGAATGACCGGTATCCCGTATGCGTCCGTCTACGGCGAGATCGTGGAGAAAAACGGCAGGCTGACCACCACCGGTGCGAAGCGCACCGGCTGTATGTTTTGTATGTTCGGCGTTCATCTGGAAAAGGAGCCGAACCGCTTTCAGCGCATGGCGCTGACACATCCGAAGCAATACGAGTTCTGTATCCATAAATTGGGCTGCGGTAAGGTGCTGGACTTTCTCGGCGTACCGTATGCCCCGAACGGAGGTGAAACCCCATGAGCAAACGCTCGCCCCGGCTGCTGTTCACGCAGGAGGAGCGGACAGCGCCGGAACTGAAAAAGGCCGTCAAAAAAGCGGATAAAGCCTATCAAAAGCTGGAAAAGGCCGAGGCGAAGATACCCAAGAAAACCGTAAAGAAAAAGCAGCGCGTCGTTGACCCGAAAACCGGCAGGGTAACGACGCGCCTTTCCTTTGAGGAGGTGGACAAGAAGTGCCCGCCCTCCAAGCTGACCCATGCGGTGCGTGACGCGCCCGGAGCGGCGGCCTTGTCCGCCGTACACCGTGAGATTCGGGAGCATGAGCAGGACAATGTGGGCGTGGAGAGCGCCCACGGCGTGGAGCAGGCGGCGGAGCGCGCCGTGCGACTTGCCCAGCACGCCCACCGCTCCCACAAGGAGAAGCCCTACCGCCGCGCAGACCGCGCCGAGGCCAAGGCAGACCGCGCCAACCTCCGTGCGTTGGACAAAACGGCGCAGCACCACGACCCGCAGTTTTCCAGCAATCCCTACTCCCGCTGGCAGCAGAAGCAGGCCATCAAGCGGGAGTACGCCGCCGCCAAAGCCGGAAAAAGCGCCGGGAATACGGTCAAAGCCTCCGAAGCCACGGCAAAGGCGGCGCGGAAAGCCGCGGAGAACACAAAGAAAGCCAGCGAGTTCATCGCCCGTCACAAAAAGGGCTTCCTTATCGTAGGCGGCATCGCGGCAATAATCGTCCTCATCCTCTGCACCGTTTCCTCCTGCTCCCTACTGATTCAGGGCGGGGCAACCGGCGTGAACGTATCCACCTACCCATCCGAGGACGCGGATATGCTGGCGGCAGAGGCGCAATATTGCGCCATGGAAGCGGAATTGCAGCAGTATCTCGACACCTACGAAAGCACCCACGACTACGATGAGTACCATTTTGATCTGGACGACATCGAGCATGACCCCTATGTGCTGATCTCCGCCGTTACCGCCCTCATGGGCAGGGAGTGGACGATCTCCGAGGTCGGCGGCATACTCGATATGCTGTTTGAAAAGCAGTACATCCTAACGGAAACCGTCACCACGGAAACGAGATACCGCACGGAGACCCGAACCGGCTACTACACCGATGCGGACGGCAATCTGCACAGCTATGAATACACCGTGCAGGTGCCGTACACCTACTACATCTGTGCCGTAAAGCTGGAAAACTTCAACCTCTCCCATGTGCCGGTCTATATCATGTCGCAGGATCAGCTCTCCCTTTACGCCATGTATATGGCTACTCTGGGCAACCGCCCGGACCTGTTCGGCGGCTCGGAGTACATTGGGAAATACTACACCGCCGACTATGAAAAGTACGAGATACCCCCGGAAGCGCTGGAGGACGCGCAGTTCGCCGCCATCATCAAGGAGGCGGAGAAGTACCTCGGCTACCCCTACGTCTGGGGCGGCAGCAGTCCTGCCACCTCCTTCGACTGCTCCGGCTTTGTCAGCTACGTCTACAACAACTGCGGCGTGGGCTGGAGCTTCGGCAGGCTGGGTGCGTCCGGGCTGCTGGGCATCTGTACGCGGGTGTCCGCCGCCAACCTGCGCCCCGGCGATCTGGTGTTCTTCCAAGGCACCTACGACACGGCGGGCGCATCCCATGTGGGCATTTACGTCGGCAATGATATGATGCTCCACTGCGGCGACCCCATCCAGTACGCAAACCTCAATTCAAGCTACTGGCAATCCCATTTCCTTGCCTACGGGCGCGTACCTGCGCCCTGATCTCACTGAAAGGAGCAAAAAATGAACCCTAAGATTATAAAGCTCAAGGCTGAACGGGCGAAAAACGATGCGAAGATCGCCGCCCTCCAGTCCCGCAACCGGGAGCTTGACGAGAGCATCGTCGAGCTGGAGAATACCGACATCATCGGCCTTGCCCGCGCCACCGGCATGAGCATGGAGGAGCTGGCGCAGTTCCTCACACAGCTCAAAAGGGGCGGCGCGCCCTTTATCACACCCAATACCAAGGAGGATACGGACTATGTGCATGAAGAAGAATAACAACCGGCTGCTGCGCGGCGTTGCCGCCGTCCTTTGCCTTGCCCTGATGTTCCTCACCATGTCCGGCATGGCGATGGCCACCGGCGAGCCGGACGCAGCGGACAGCGCGCCAGAGATCACAGACGCGGTGATTGATGACACTCCCGAAGGTGCAGAGGAATCACCAGTCCCCGAGGAGTCTGAGCCGCCGGTTTCCGAGCCTGTGCTGGGGCCTGCGGAACCCACGCCGGAGGATACGCCGCCCGAAATGGCAGAAACACCCGAAGCGGAATATGAGATAGATGCAGATATTCCGGCAGGCTGGCACAACGCGCCGGTGACGGTCACGGTCCGTATCAGGGACAAAAACAACGCGGGCTGGCAGAAGGTAGAGGCGGCGCTGCGGGAAACCGCCGAAAGGACAGACCTGACGGAGCAGCTTGCCCACGATGGCCTCGCCCGTTACACGGTGCCGGACAACGGTATCGTGTTTTTCTTTGTCACCGACCCCTACGGCACGGAGCATACGATGACGCTGGAGCTGCGCTGCATAGACCTTGAAGCGCCGGTCCTTCGCGCAGGCGTCAGCGGTACGCTGCTGCGCGTGGAGGCCGCCGACACCCTCTCTGGCATAGCCGGGGTCTATGTGAACGATGAGCTTTATACTACCCTGCAAAACGGCGAGTTCAGCGCCCGCATTGACAAAAACACGCGGGATTCCCACTTTTACATCATGGGCATGGACAACGCGGGCAACCGCACAAGCTATGTGGTGATCGCCAACCCCTTCTATGAAAAGGAAACGCCTGCGCCCAGCCCCACGCCGGAGCAGCACAGCGCCCATTGTCCCGCGGACTGCGATTGCAGGAAGCAGCCCTCCGGCAATACCGGCAGCAACGGCAATACCGGCAGCAACGGCAGCAATACCGGTGCAGGAAAGCCCTCCAACGCCTCCGGCAGCACGGGAAAGCCCGCTGCGGCACAGACGCCCGCCGCCGCCGAGCCGGCGAAAGCACAGGAGCCATCCGGTACCGCCGCGCCTGTCGCCATTGAGAAAGGGACGGGCTTTTCCCAAAACGGCAGCGCCGTCACCCGCGACCTGCTCTACGACAAGCACACCAACAAGCAGTTCATCGCGGTGGAAACCCGCAACGGTCATACGCTCTATCTGGTGATCGACTATGATAAGCCGCTGGACGAGGACGGCGAACGGTATGAAACCTACTTCCTCAACCTTGTGGACGAGAGCGACCTGCTTGCGCTCATCGACGAGGATTCCGCCCCCGTCTGCTCCTGCAAGGACAAGTGCGAGGCAGGTGCGGTCAACACCGCCTGCGCGGTCTGCAAGAACAATATGACGGAGTGCATGGGCAAGGAAAAGGCTACGGAAAAGACGCCGGAACCCGACCCGACGCCGGATACGAGCGACAGCCCCGACAAGGACGGCGGCGAAAAGAAGTCCGGCAGCGGTCTTGTTGTGATTGTGCTGCTGCTCCTGATGGCGGGCGGCGGCGCGCTGTACTGGTTCAAGCTCCGTAAGAAAAAGCCCGACACAAAGGGACCTGTGGACTTGGACGATTACGACTACGGCGATGAGGATGAAGATGAGGAATACGAAAACGAGGACGATGCGGACGAGCCGGAGGAAACGGAGGACGCGGATGCATGACCCTTTTCACCAAAAACCCGCTGGAGCGGCTGATGATGCAGCGCCCCTATCCGGGAAAGGAGGAAACGCCGCGCACCCCTGCCCCGGAGGGACATTTCTGCTACGGCTGTTCCCGCTACGGCACCGTCTGCCTCCGTCCCTGCTACCGTGACACCGACCTACGGGAGAAACTGCGGGGGAAAGCGCCGGAACGTTAGGACCCCGACCCTTGCCGCATTCTCCCACCGATGCTACAATGTACCCATGAAAGACCAAATGCAGCGGAAAAGGATGTGATACGGATGCTGAGCTTTGAACGGGTGCTGGAGGCATTCAGGGAGCACCTTACAGAAGATACCGGCGTGGAGGTGGTGCCGACCCGGCACGGCTGTACCTTCCTCACATGGGATGACAGGCGTGAAAATTGGGACACCGCTGAGATTTGCCTCACGCCGGAGGCGCTGCTGGACAGGCTGACCGGCGCGGTGGAAAGCTATGAACAGTGCCGCCTTTTGGATGGAACACGGGACCCAACCGACGCCGAGCGCAAAGCCTTTGCCGAGGCTGCCGAGCGATACCGGAAGCGGTGCCTTGAACGGCCCTGACCCACATACGATTAGAAAAAACAGACACGAAAAGCAGTCCTTCGGGGCTGCTTTTTGCTATGCAGAAAAGGAGAAAAATGAATATGACACACCATAAATTAGTGATCGCGGAAAAGCCCTCCGTCGCCCAGTCCATCGCCGCCGTGCTGGGCGCAAAGCAGCGACGCGACGGCTATCTTTCGGGAGGCGGCTACCTTGTAAGCTGGTGCTATGGGCATCTGGCGGAGCTGGCGGGCGCGGATGTGTACGATGAAAAGTACGCAAAATGGCGGTATGACGATCTGCCCATCCTGCCCGCAAGCTGGCGCTTCACGCTGAAAGCGGACAAAGCAAAACAGTTCGAGCTGCTGCGGGATCTCATGCGCCGGGAGGACGTGACCGAGGTCATCAACGCCTGCGACGCAGGGCGCGAGGGGGAGCTTATCTTCCGCACCGTCTACTACATGGCAGGCTGCACAAAGACCATGAAGCGGCTGTGGATCTCCTCCATGGAGGACGAGGCCATCCGCAGGGGCTTTGCGGACCTTCGTCCGGGACGGGAATACGACGGGCTGCACCAGTCCGCCCTCTGCCGCGCCCGCGCGGACTGGCTGGTGGGCATCAACGCCACAAGGCTCTTTTCGGTGCTGTACCACCGCACCTTGAATGTTGGGCGCGTCATGACGCCCACGCTGGCGCTCATCGTCCAGCGGGAGGCGGAGATCGGGGCGTTCCGCCCGGAAGCCTTTTACACGGTAAATCTTCGCTGCGGCGATTTTGCCGCCGTGTCCGAAAAGTTCAAAGAAAAAGCGGAGGCGGACGCCCTCGCCGCCACCTGCGCCGGTCAGCCGGTCACGGTCAGGACGGTGCAGCGCACGGAAAAAACGGAGAACGCGCCCCGGCTCTACGACCTGACCGCCCTCCAGCGGGAGGCCAACCGCACGTTGGGCTATACCGCACAGCAGACGCTTGACTACCTGCAAGCCCTCTATGAAAAGAAGCTCTGCACCTATCCCCGCACGGACAGCCGCTTCCTCACAGACGATCTGGAAGCCTCCGTGCCGGAGCTTGCAGCCGTTGCCACCGCCATCTGCGAAACCACCGCACCGGAGGGCATGAACGCAAAACAGGTCTGCGACAGCAAAAAAGTCAGCGACCACCACGCCATCCTCCCCACCGCCAGCGCGGGCAAGGCGGACGTGTCGGTGCTGCCGCTGGGCGAGCGCGAGCTTTTGCGCCTTGTGGCGGGGCAGCTTCTCCGAGCGGTCAGCGACGCCCACCGCTATGCAGAAACCGCCGTTACGCTGGAGTGCGGCGGTACCGAGTTCACCGCCAAGGGCAAAACCGTCCTTGATACCGGCTGGAAGCGGTATCTCGCGCAGGAAAAGCGGGACGCCGCACTGCCGGAGCTGTCGGAGGGGCAGGTATTGGAGTGTGGCGAAGCCGCCGTAAAGGAGGGCAAGACCACGCCGCCCAAGCATTATACGGAGGATACGCTGCTCTCCGCCATGGAGACTGCCGGAAAGGAGGATATGCCGGAAGAAGCGGAACGAAAGGGGCTGGGAACGCCCGCCACACGTGCCGCTATCATCGAAAAGCTGGTAGCCACGGGCTTTGTGGAGCGCAAGCGGGCGAAGAAGGCCGTCAGCCTTGTGCCTGCCCATACCGGCGTTTCCCTCATCACTGTGCTGCCGGAGCAGTTACAGTCTCCGCTTCTCACCGCCGAATGGGAATACCGCTTGCAGCAGGTGGAGCGCGGCGAGCTGTCCCCGGACGAGTTCATGAGCGGCATTGCGGATATGCTCACGGAGCTGGTAAAAACCTACAAGGTCATCTCCGGCGCGGAGGTGCTGTTCCCCTCCGGCCGTGAGGTCATTGGCAAATGCCCCCGCTGCGGCAGCGACGTGACCGAGAGCAAAAAGGGCTTCTTCTGCGAGAAAAACGACTGCCGCTTCGGGCTGTGGCGGGACAACAAGTTCTTTGCCGCCAAGCGCGCCGCGCTGACAAAAAAGGTCGCCGCCGCGCTGCTTGCAGACGGGCGAGTGAAGCTCACCGGCCTCTACTCCGAAAAGACCGGCGGCACCTACGACGCCACCGCCGTGCTGGAGGATACCGGCGAGAGCGTCCGCTTCCGTTTGGAATTTGACAAGGGGGCGAGGACATTAAGCTCTCCAAGCTGGAACAGGAAAGTATCATCCTCTACAACGAGGAAGAATCCACCGCCAGCATTTACACCCACGACCCCAAGCTGAAGCGCAAGCTCAAACGGCTTGCGGAGAAGTACCCGGACAAGGTGTACCCGGATAGGGCCGTCCATGCCGGAGCGGTCAGCTACGCCGTGCCGAAAAGCTGCGTCAGCGTCCGGGAGCCGTTCAGCGACGAGCGGCGCAGGGCCGCCAGCGAACGCGCCAAAAACGCCGGATATACGCCGCCCGCAAGGAGTATATACTCCGAAAATGAATAAGAACCGAGCGCCCGCACAGGAAAGCCTACCCCTGCGCGGGCGCTGCCATTTTAAGGGTAAACAGCCCATGAAATGAAAGGAAGTGCCTATGACACGAAAATCTCCGTATCCGACAAGAGCGGATTATCCGGCATTGATTGAAAATGCCAAGCCTGCGCTGCGCGAGCTGCTGGAAGCGGCCTCGTATGAACGGAGGATCGCCGTTCTCAACGAATGTTCTCTCGATGTGGTCAATACCGTCTGCACGATCATGGTGCTGGGGCGGCACAGCCTCTATCTTCGCCGCAAAAAGCCCTTCAACGCGCCGGACGCGGTATTTGTCCGGTGGGCGGCGGACCTGTGGACGCTGCGTGAGCAGGACAAGGCAGGCGACATCCGCTATCTCTGCGGAAAAACGGATTTACAGGAATATCTTTCGCGGGGGCTTCAGCTCCTGCGTATCGACCTGACGGAAGGAGGAAACTATGCCAGAGAAGCCCGGTAAAAACAGAGAACAGCTCAAGGAGATCACCGACCGCATCGAGGCGGGTATCCGCGACATCTTTGAATCCGGCGATATGGAAAAGTACCGCAATTACCTGCGCACCATGAGCCGGTTTCACAACTATTCCCTCAACAATCAGGCGCTCATCCACTTGCAGCGCCCGGACGCCACACTTGTGGCGGGCTATAACCGCTGGCGGGACAAGTTCTCCCGCCATGTGCTGCGGGGCGAGAAGGGCATCACCATCATCGCGCCCACGCCGTATAAGAAGAAAATCGAGCAGGAAAAGCTCGACCCGGACACCAAGCTGCCCATTCTGGACGCGGACGGCAAAATCGTCACCGAGGAAAAGGAAATTGAAATCCCCATGTTCCGCCCGGTGAAGGTGTTCGACTACGCCCAGACGGACGGAAAGCCCCTGCCGGAGCGCGTGGCCAGCCCCGTCGCCAACCTGACCGGCAGCGTTGAGAATTATGAGGCGTTCATGGAGGCGCTGCGCCGTTCCTCTCCCGTGCCGGTGGAGGTAAAGCCTCTGTCCGCCGATGTGGACGGCTATTTCAGCCCCAAATCCCAGAGCATCACGCTGCGGGAGGGCATGAGCGAGGTGCAGACGGTATCCGCCGCCGTCCATGAGATCGCCCACGCCAAGCTCCACAACTACGGCTTGCAGCAGGCAGCGGAGCGCAAGGCCAAAAGCCGCAATACCGAGGAGGTGGAGGCCGAAAGCATCTCCTTTATGGTCTGCGCCTATTTCGGCATTGAAACCGGCGCGAACAGCTTCGGCTATGTGGCAACGTGGTCAAAAAACGCCGAGCTGCCGGAGTTCCGCGCCAGTCTGGACACCATCAGCAAGACCGCAAACAGAATCATCACCGACGTGGAGAAGCACTTCGCGGAGGTTTGCAAGGAGCGCGGCATCGAGCTTCCCAAGGACACGGAATACGAGCTTGTCACCATCCCGCCCTCACGCTCCGACGCGCTGGCCTTTGCCGCTGAATATGCGGCGTTCCTGCGCCGGGATCTGAACGTTCCCGACAGCGTGGACAAACCCACAGCGGAGGCGGTGGCGGACCGGCTGCTTGCCGGTGAGGACGCAGAGCTGCGGAAGGAGCTGGAGGATTTCGTCAAGCTGGCAGACGAGATCGGCATTGACGACGGCTCCCATGGGCTGCTGGAACGCTTCAACGGTCTGTTCCGTCAGGAATGGCGGGCAAAGGATGAGCCCAAGCCGGAGGCTAAGGCGGAAATGGACGAAAAAATGACCGAGCTGCCGCCCCTGCCGGAGCTGAAGCAGGGCTATCCCATGCCGGATACAGCCGTCGGCTTTTCAGAGATGTATCAGTACGGCTACACGGACGGCAATGCCATGCTGCCGCTGACAAAGGAGCGCGCCATGGAGCTGTTCATGCAGGACGTTCCCGTGTTCCTGCTCTACGGCGACAACACCGAGGCCATGGCGCTGGACGCCGAGGACATTTCCTCCCACACCGGGGTATTCGGCGTGGAGCGCGAGGAATGGGACGCGGTACGCGGCGTTGTGACGCTGAGCGAACAGGCGGACACGGAAAAGCTGTTTCTGGAAAACCCACAGGACGCTTTCCTCATCTATCAGATCCGGCGCGGCGGTGAATTGGACGCTTACCGCTTCATGAACTATGACTACTTGCAGAGCAAGGGCGTCACGCCGGAGCGTGGCGGCTACGACGCGATCTACACCGGCGGGCTTGCCGACTATGGGGACAACAAAACCAATCTGGATATGATTTATCAGCGGTTCAACGTGGATCACCCTGCGGATTTCAAGGGACACAGCCTATCCGTCAGCGACATCGTTGCCTTGAAGCAAAACGGCGTAGTATCCTGTCATTACGTTGATCCCATAGGCTTCCGGGAGCTTCCCAATTTCCTCAAGCCGGAGAACTACCTCAAAAATGCGGAGATGGCCATGGAGGACGACTACGGCATGATCGACGGCATCATCAACAACGGCCCCAAGCAGCCCACCGTGGCCGATTTGGAGGCGCAGGTCAAGGCGGGCTTTTCCATTTCCCTGACGGAGCTGGCTGCGGCCTCCCACCGCGAGCAGAAGAAGCCCTCCGTTCTGGAGAAGCTCAGGGAAAGGATGCCGGAGCAGGCGAAAAACAAAACAGCGCCCAAACGGAGCGCGGAAAGAGAGCTTTGATATGAACGACAAGCATTTCACCCACGATGAAGTCAGCCTTATGAGCATCTACAACGCGGCAGGCACCCGCGAGGGGCTAATCGCAGCCCTCACAGAAATGCGGGGGTATCTGGACGCGGAGGAGGCTGAGCTGCGGGAGCTGACGGACAGCGCCCTCGCAAAGCTGCGCGACATTACCGACGCGGAGTACGCCGCCCTTGACCTGACGCCGGATTTTGACCTCTGAGCAAAGCTGACTGTTTTACGGTCAAGAGCCGGAAAAATCGCAGATTCGCCGCTGGGAGCGCGCCGGATGATCCGTTCTTCATCCGGCGCGTTTCCTATGAAAAAACGAAAACCACGATAAAACCATGAAGGGAGGATTTTGCTTATGCCCAACAAACTGCAAGCCTACGCGGAGCAGGCGGAGCGCACCGCGCGGCAGATCACCGGCAGCCATCTGGCGTGGACGGCGTTCCTGACCACCGCCGCAAGGCTGTATAAATACCCCTACAACGAGCAGCTCATGATCTATATGCAGCGCCCGGAGGCCACCGCCTGCGCGGAGTACGACTTCTGGAACGAGAAAATGGGGCGCTATGTCCGGCGCGGCAGCACGGGCATCGCCCTCATTGACGCTTCCGGCTACAAGCCGCGGCTCAAATACGTCTTTGACGTTTCCGACACCGGCGGCAAGGAAAACGCCCGCCGCGTCAACTTGTGGGAGCTGAAAGACGCGCATACCGACAGCGTGAGCGCCATGCTGGAGCGTAATTACAGCGTTTCCGGCAAAAACGGCCTTGCGGAGCAGTTCGAGAGCGTCGCTTCTCAGCTTGCTGCGGAATACTGGCGCGACCATTCCCGCGACATCCTCGGCATCGTTGCGGATTCCTATCTGGAGGAGTATGATGATTACAACATCGAGGTGGCGTTCAAAAACGCCGCGGTGGTCAGCATCACCTACTCCCTCATGTCCCGCTGCGGGATGCAGCCGGAGGAGCACTTTGAACACGAGGATTTTTTCAGCATCTTTGATTTCAACACCCCGCGCACGGTGGCGGCACTCGGCACGGCGGTCAGCGAGATCAACGAACAGGTTTTGCGGCAGATCGAAGTCACCATACGAAATTATGAGCGCGAACACAGCGCGGAAAGGACGGCAGAGCATGGAGAACAACCTGACTTACACGATGAACGGAGATTACATGATCCCCGACCTGAAGATCGAGGTGCCGGAGCAGCCCCTCGGCAAGTACGGGCGGATGCGCCAGAAGTACCTGAAGGAGCATCGGCCCATCCTCTGGAACCAGATGATCTTGGAGGAAGCCCTGTTCCCGCACCTGCTGGAGATCGAGCAGGCAGCGCAGAGCCGTCTGGAGCAGATGATGCCGGAGCTGGCGTCGGAGGCCGGAGCGACGGAGGCGCTGAAAGCCCGCGACCCAATGAAATGGGTGGGCCTGATGAACACCTGCAAGGCGCAGGCGGAGGAAGTGATTCTCGCGGAGCTGATCTACGCATAACAGAACACCCCGCACGGGGCGGTCAGCTATCCTTTTTCCCCACCGAAGCGGAACAGATTACAGCCATAGAAGAAGCGGAGAGCGTTGCACAGACGCCCTTCGCTTTTTCCGTTTCTCAGGCGCAGCTTGACCATGTGCTGCGGCTGGGCGGCAATTCGGACAACACCCGCATGGTCATTGCCGCCGCGTTCCAGAAGCAGAAGTCCACGGAGGACATTGCCGCGCTGCTGCAAAGCACCTTTCACGGCGGCAACGGCTTTATGACGCCGGAGGGCGAGCTTTCCGCGTGGTACGCCGTAGACGGCATCCACATCGCCCCCGGCAGGAGCGCGGAGTATGTGCGCAGCGCGCAGGTGATCGCATGGCAGGATGCCGCCGCGCGTATTTCCCAGCTTATGGACAGCGGCGCGTATGCCTCCAATGTGGAGCTTGCCGAGGCAGGGCAGCATGAGCGGATGCAGCTTGCCCAAGCCCTCTGGTATCTGAAACACGACCTGAGCGACGAGGCGCGGGAGCAGGGCTATCTCTCCTGCATGGATGCTCTGCGGGGCGGCGGATTTCCTGATGAAACGGAGCGCCTTGCCGAACGCCTGACGGATTCTTCCTTCCGCGACACGCTCTCCGGCGAGTTCGCGCAGTTTTACGCCGCCCACGAGCAGGACAGAAGCCTGCTGCGCTTCCATTACCACAAGCTGGAGAACATCTGGCAGAGCCTGCGGGACCTGTCCTTGCCCCGCAGGGAGTATTCCTCCGAAATGGCCGCTGTGCCGGAACTGGCACGCTTCATCACGGAGGACGAGATCGACCACGCGCTGGATCGCGGCAGCGGCGTGGAGGACGGCAAAGGCAGAATCTACGAATACTTCACCGCCGACCATACCGGCAAGGAAAAGGCAGCTTTCCTCAAAGATGAGTACGGCATAGGCGGGCGCTCCCATGCCGTTTCCGGTGCATCCCATAGTGATGAAAGCCACGACAGCCGCGGAATTGTCCTGAAAAAAGCAGGCTGTGCCAATGTGGAGCTGAGCTGGACGAAGGTGGCCGCAAGGATTGACAGCCTCATTCAGAAGGACCGCTTCCTCTCTCCAAGGGAAAAGGAGCGCTACGCCCAGCTTCAGCGGGAAAAGGAAGCGGAGCGTGAACTGCCAACACAGGCACAGATTGACTACAATTCCATCAAGGAAGCCCACCCGGACGACATCGTGCTGTTTCAGGTGGGCGATTTCTTCGAGATGTACGGCGAGGACGCAAAACAGGCGGCGGAGCTGCTTGCCCTCAACCTCACCACAAGAGCGATCCCCGGTGCTGGCCGTGTGGAGATGTGCGGCGTACCGTCGCACAATTTAGAGATGTATGTGGAGAAATTGCGCGATAAGTATGATGTGACGATTGCCGAAGCGCCGGACTTTAGAG
>OHIL01000345.1_pt1 | contig 20144 bp, 20 predicted proteins | sample 1568231 | NCBI WGS metagenome assembly OHIL01 (sample SAMEA3879565, study PRJEB24766) | human gut metagenome | biome: human-associated habitat; feature: feces | place: USA | collected 1985/1987 | reverse complement strand
TTCTTCACCGGCTGGCTGTCTGTATCCGCAGGCGGCTCCGGCGCCACGTCGGTGATATACACCGTCACCTCGTAGCTGCCCTTCACCGTCACATCCTTATAGCCGCTGACCGTCACCGTTACCGGCACACGGTAGCTGCCCGTTTCCGTCACTCCGCTGAGATCCGCCGTAGCCGTCAGCGCAGTGGCGTCCAGCTCCTCCAGTTCCTCGCTGAGACCCCACAGCCGCACATTCAGTTGTTCGGTGATCTCCGCGTACAGGCCGTCCGGCACATTGGTGTAGCTGAAGCTGTTCACCGTGACGGTCTTTTCCTCGATGCCCTCCATGGAGATCTCCACGGTGGCTACCTCGTTGCTGTTGGCCAGCCAGGTGCCGTCCGGCGCCGTGACCACATAGCTGTTCTGCTGCCAGAGCTCAAGATCCTCGATATACAGGGTGGCCAGCACGATCTCGTTGATATTCTCCAGCACATCCGCCTCACCGATGAGCCGCACACTGGTGGGCGTAACGGTGGTCTTGATGCTCTGCGCGGCTGCACCCGGCACCCCGGACAGCTTCACCACCAGACTGACCTCCTTGGTGGTCAGCACAGGCACCTTGGCCTGGATCAGACTGGCGCTGGTGCGGATGCTGCTGTTATCCACAGGGTTGTCGTCATTGTCGTAGAGCTGCACGCCCTCGGTCTTGATGACCGACCTTGTCGCGTCGGTGATATCCACCGTCAGCTTGGCATAGGCCACGTTCAGCAGGTCGTCCCGCTGACCGCGCAGCACCAGCTTGACGGGGTCAAGCACCAGATCACCGGTAAAGTAGCCCTCGGCCACCTCGCCGGTCACTGTGCAGTACACCGGTACCTCCTTGGTGTACAGCTCACCCACCGTGACCGTCACCTTGTACTTGCTGGCCCAGTCCACCGACAGGGCGGAGGCCTGTACGCCGTCGGGATAGACCACATCCCACCGCAGGGTGTGGACGCCCACGGAATCGATGCCGGACGTGCTGGCCACCAGCCGCACGGTGTCCTTGCCGATCTTGACAAGCTCCCGCTTGGGACCCTTGATGGTCAGATCCACGGTGGTATCGTAGCCGGACAGGAGCATCAGATTCTTGTCCGCCAGTGTAGTAGACTCACCGGAAAACTCCACCGGGATATCGCGGATGGTCTTTGTGCGGTCGGGTGCTTTCTCCACGTCCACATAGACCCACACGGCGATGGCAACCAGAATGGAGATGATGACCTGCAGCGCTTTCTTCTGGCTGAAGCCGGTCTTCTCATTGTTCTGTTCCATTGTCGCCCTCCTTCCTGCGCAGACCCAGCACCTCCGCCAGACTGCGGCGCGGCTTGTCCTCCGGTTCCTCCGGCTGCGGCATCAGCTCGTTGCGCAGCAGCTTGGACAGTGTCTCGGGCACCAGGTGACGCTTGAGCATACCGCCCACCGCCACGGAAATGGAGCCTGTCTCCTCCGACACAATGACCACCACAGCGTCGGAGTTTTCGCTCATGCCGATGCCCGCACGGTGACGCATGCCCAGGTCCCGGCTGAGATTCACATTCTTGGACAGCGGCAGCATGCACCCGCCTGCAAGCAGCCGTCCGTCGCGCATGATAACTGCGCCATCGTGCATCGCGGCCTTGACGAAGAAGATGTTTTTCAGCAGCTCGGAGGACACGGCGGCATCCAGCGTTGTGCCGCTGCGCACCATATCGTCCAGCAGGATATGCCGCTCGAACACGATGAGCACACCCGTCTTGGTCTTGGCCATCTCGCTGCAGGCGATGACCGTCTGGTCGATGGCCTTTTCCAGCTCCGTCTGCTGCTGCACCGGTGTAAACGCCTGCAGCAGCCGGATATTCCGGCTGCCCAGCTTTTCCAGGATCTGGCGGATCTCCGGCTGGAACAGGATGATGAGGGCCAGAATGCCCACCTGCACCATGTTGCCCAGAATATAGGCGATGCCGTACAGGTGGAAGATCTCCGACAGCCACAGTGCCAGCAGGAAGATCACCACGCCCTTGAGGATGTTCTCCGCCCGGGTGCTCCTCACCAGATCCAGCAGCTTATAGACGAGGAACGCGATGATGATCACGTCCAGAATGTCCGTAAACCGCACCAATAATAAGTAATTCCCAATCTTTTCTAAAAATGCCAGCACTGTCTCCATACCGTCAACCTTCCTGTATCAGACAAAAACTTCGCATAAAAATAGATGCTATCATTATATAAAAAATATTGGGAAAATGCAACAAAAAAATATTGGTGAAACCTTGCAATTTAACGAACCGCCCGCCGCAGTATGGCGGCAAAGCGCGCCGCCTCGCAGGGCGTGTTGAAAGCGGACATACTCAGTCGGATGGTGCCGGTTTCCAGCGTCCCCGCCGTGCGGTGTGCAAGGGGCGCACAGTGCAGACCCGCCCGCACGGCGGCTCCCTGCGCTGCCAGACGCTCCCCCAGCTCCTCGCAGTCCCAGCCGTCGACGCGGAAACTGAGAACGCCTGTTTGATGAGCAAAGTCCCTGTTCCGGAACAGCTCCACGCCGTCGATCTCCCCCAGCAGCTCCGCCGCGTGCATGGCAAGATGCCTCTCGTGATCGGCGATGCGCCGGATCCCCGTCTCCCGGACGAAGCGCAGCCCCTCTAATAAGCCGGCGATACCGGGCATATTGTGGGTCCCCGCCTCCAGCCGGTCGGGCAGCGCCTCCGGCATATGCTGCAAAAGGGACTGGGTGCCGGTGCCGCCCTCCAGCAGCGGCGCGGCCTCGCCGTCGCCGCAGAGCAGCAGACCCGTCCCCTGTGGGCCGTACAGCCCCTTGTGTCCCGGCATGGCAATATACGCCGCCCCAAGGCTTTTCATATTGATCGGCAGGATACCGGCAGACTGGGAGGCGTCCACGATCAGCGGCACCCCCCGGCTGCGGCAAAGCGCCGCCACCTTTTCAACGGGCTGGACAAAGCCGAACACATTGGACACATGATTGCAGATCACAACGTCCACGCCGGGCACGATCAGCTCGTCAAAGGCCCGGATCGCTGCCTCCTGATCGAACAGCGGTCCGCCTGCTACGGACACCTTGGCTTTTAGGGCCGTCAGCGGTCGGGTGACGGCGTTGTGCTCATATCCGGAGATCACCACCCGGTCCCCGGACCCCAGCAGCGACCGAATGGCAATGTTCAGTCCATGGGTGGCGCTTGTGGTGATGATAACGTTTTCCGGCTGCGGAACGCCCAGCAGCTCCGCCGCCTCCTGGCGGCACAGATAGGCCGTTTCCTCCGCCCGGCGGGAGGCGGGATAGCTCCCCCGCCCCGGGGAGCTCATAGCGTGCGTCGCCTGAGCCATGGCCCGGCCCACGGCGGCAGGCTTCTCCAGGGTGGTTGCCCCGGCGTCGAAATAGATCATTCCGCCGCCTCCCGATACCCCTCCTGCGTATGATGATAAACGGCCAGGGGCGTGATCCCCGCCGATTTCAGACAAGACAGCGCCTGCTCCAGCGTTCCGGGACGCAGCCGCACCGCATAGGCGCAGCCCCGGTCCGTCAGTCCCATAGGCGCACGCATCAGTGCAGCCCGGATGCCGCATCCGCCAAGGGCCCGCACCATGTGCTGAGCCTGTGTGATGGAGCGGGCCAGCAAAAGTTCATGGTCCATGCTTATACCTCCTCACAGGGCAGTCTATGCCCCGCCCACCCGGATGGTGCCCCCGCCTTTTTGACAAGCCCACGATTCCTACAGGAACAAAAAAGTTCCTGTTGCATTGCGTGACAAATCGTGCTACAATGTGCAAAATGATGTATGGTACATTCGGAATGTTCCGATATATACAGAGGGAGGAATTTTTCTATGGCAGAAAGCGCAGTAAAACGGATCGGTGTTCTGACCAGCGGCGGCGACGCCCCGGGTATGAATGCGGCGGTGCGCTCCGTGGTGCGGTCCGCCCTGGACCGCGGCATCGAGTGCATAGGCATCCGGCGGGGCTGGTCCGGCCTGGTCAACGGTGACTTTTATCGCATGGATTCCGGCAGCGTCAGCCGCATCATCAACCGCGGCGGCACCATTCTCTACACCGCCCGCAGCGAGGAGTTCCGCACGGCGGAGGGACAGGCCAAGGCTGCGGGGGTGTGCAAGCTGCTGGGACTGGACGGCATCGTGGCCATCGGCGGCGACGGCACCTTCCGGGGCGCCCAGGAGCTCAGCAAATGCGGCGTATCTGTGGTGGGCATCCCCGGCACCATCGACAACGACATCGTCTGCACGGACTACTCCATCGGCTTCGACACCGCCGCCAACACGGCGGTGGAATGCATCGATAAGCTGCGGGACACCATGCAGTCCCACGAGCGCTGTGCCGTGGTGGAGGTCATGGGCCGCCATGCCGGCTATCTGGCCCTGTATGTGGGCGTGGCCGTTGGTGCCACGGCAGTGCTGGTGCCGGAGCACCCCTATGATTTTAAGGTCCAGGTGGCCGACAATATCCGCCATGCCCGACTCAATGGCAAGACCAACTTTATGATCGTAGTGGCCGAGGGCGCGGCCAGCGCCGTGGAGGTAGGCCGCCAGATTCAGGAGGAGCTGGCTCTGGACCCCCGGGTCACCATCCTGGGTCACATTCAGCGTGGCGGCAGCCCCACCGCCAAGGACCGGGTCATGGCCACGCGCATGGGCTACGAGGCCGTCCGCGTCCTGGCGGAAGGAAAGACCAACCGCGTGATCTGTGCCAAGGATGATCAGATCATCGACCTGGATATCGACGAGGGTCTGGCTATGAAAAAGACCCTGAATTCCGAGGAGTTCAAGGTCATGACCGTGATGACGGGCATGTGATTCTGCCGCCAATGTATGGTTCCCCCTGTCATGCAGTGCATGACAGGGGGAGATTTTTGTTCAGGCGTCGTATACGCCCAGGATGACGATACCCGCCACCACCAGGGCGATCATGAGGTAATGCTTCAGGGACAGCTTTTCCTTCAGGAAAATGCGGCTCCACACCACCGACGCCACGCAGTAGGCGGAGATGATGGGGGCGGAAATGGCCACATGGGCCGTATCGGACAGGGCGAAGATGTAGGCGAATTGGCCCGCCGTTTCAAACGCTGCGCCGGCGTACTTGGGGGCCTCCTGCCGGGCGATGAGCTTCTGCTTCCGGATCAGCACCACATACACGAAGCACACGATGCCCGCCAGCAGGAACGTCAGCTCATAGGCGCAGTTGGCGGCGCTGGCGGCGTAGTCGGAGCACTCATCCGCCGTGGCGAACATCCCCTCTGCCAGTGCCCGGGCAGACAGCTTGTCCAGCACCCGGGAATCGGCAAAGGTCCCCGCCGCGTCCAGTATGCAGTAGATAATGGGCAGCAGCAGGGCCAGGGCGGACTTGGCATAGCGGCGGTTGGCCGCCTCCTGCCGCTTCCGGCGCAGATCCTCGTCCTCATGAGCCTCCACTATGCCCAGGCCCACCACGCCCACGCATACCAGGGCCGTGGCCACCAGCTGGGCGGGTACCAGCTCGCCCATGCCGCCGGTGATCAGGCACAGCACCGCCACCAGCGCGCCGGAGGAGTTGCAGATGGGAGAGGAAATGGACAGCTCAATATACCGCAGGCCGATGTACCCCATGGCCATGGACGAGATGTACAGCAGCGACACCGGCAGATACGTCCAGATGATGTCCCAGGTCACCTGGGTGCCGCCGATAAAGATCTCATACGCTGCGTGCAGGCCCATGACCACGCCCACCGCCGTCACCATTTTCAGGTGGCTGTATTTATCGGTCTCCGACTGGCAGCCGATTTTGGAAAACAGGTCCGATCCGCTCCAGCACAGCAGAGCGATCAGAGAAAGCCAGAACCACATGTGATTTTTTCTCCTTTTACAATTACATTTTAGAATTACATTTCGATGATCCCTGCGTCCAGCAGCTTCTGGATGCTCATGAGAATGCCCAGCTTGGCATGGAACCAGGTCAGGCCGCCCTGGAAATACACGGCGTAGGGCGGGCGGATGGGCCCATCGGCGGACAGCTCGATGGACGCGCCCTGGACGAAGGCTCCGGCAGCCATGATGACCTCCGACTCATACCCGGGCATGGCCCAGGGCTCCGGGGTCACATAGCTGTCCACCGGCGCGGCAGACTGGATGCCCTTGCAGAAGGCCACCATGGCCTCCCGGCTGCCCAGCTCCACCGCCTGGATAATATCCCGGCGGCTCTCGCCGCTGCCAGGCACTACCCGGAAGCCCAGCTTCTCATAGCACCCGGCGGCAAACACCGCGCCCCGCACTGCGGAGGACACCACCGTGGGCGCCAGGAACAGCCCCTGGTAAAAGCTGGTCAAAAGGCCCAGGTTAGCGCCCACCTCACGGCCCAGGCCCGGAGCGCTGAGCCGGTAGGCGCAGCGCTCGATGCACTCCTTCCTGCCGCAGACATAGCCGCCGGTGGGAGCCAGGCCGCCGCCCAGGTTCTTGATGAGACTGCCCACCACCATGTCGGCCCCCACATTGGTGGGCTCCTGGGTCTCCACGAACTCGCCGTAGCAGTTATCCACCATGCACAGCACGTCGGGCTTGCACTCCTTGCAGAAGGCAATGAGCTTTCCGATCTCCTCCACGGAATAGGATGGCCGGGTGGCATAGCCCTTGGACCGCTGGATGGTGATGAGCTTGGTTTTCTCGTTGATGGCCGCCCGGATGCCGTCATAGTCGAAGCCCCCGCCGGGCAGCAGGTCCACCTGCCGGTAGCTGACGCCATACTCCTTCAGGGAGCAGGGCGAGGGACGGATGCCGATGACCTCCTCCAGAGTGTCGTAGGGTCCGCCCACCGGAGACAAAAGCTCGTCGCCGGGCAGCAGATTGGCCCCCAGGGCCAGAGCCAGGGCATGGGTACCGCAGGTGATCTGGGGCCGCACCAAAGCCGCCTCCGTGCCGAAGCAGTCGGCATACACCCGCTCCAGATTGTCCCGCCCCTCGTCGTCGTAGCCATAGCCCGTGGACAGGTTGAAGTGGGTGGCGTTCACCCGGTTTTTCTGCATGGCAGCGATAACCTTGGCCTGATTGAACTCCGCCACCTGGTCAATGTGCCGGAACTGGTCCGACAGCCCCGCCAGCACCTCCTGGCCGAAACGCAGCACCTTGTCGCTGACGCCCAGCTGGTTATAGATGGAATTGGTATCCGTCATTTCTCCTCATTCCTTCCCATATCTTCTAAGATCTGCTGCGCCACCCGGTCCAGCACCTCGGGCTTGGACAGCACCAGCCCGCTTTCGCCGCTGCCCAGCACCAGCACCGTATCCCCTGGCCGGATGCCGTAAAACTGCCGGGCCTCCTTGGGGATCACGATCTGTCCCCGCTCCCCTACCCGGGCAGTACCGAAAATGCGGTGGCTCTTGGGCTTGCCCAGAATGTGCTTGCCCCCGGCCATGCGCCTCACCTCTCAATTCATACTTTTCACACAAATGTGACAGCAGACAGTATACCACGTTTTTCCCCATTTGCAAGGGAAATCTGGAAAAAAACCGCAAAAAGGCCCACAGGCATTCTGAACCGCACCCCATCAGGAGGACAGCAAAAAATAGAAAGTTTCTCTGTTCAGCAGCCAATCGCTGCCGGCCGCTTTTGTACATCAAATATTTCGTGTATGTTCCGCGCCGGGAAAGCCGGGAATCCGCTTGTATTCGCAGAAAGATTGCATTTGCGGCGATAACTTCCGTCACGTCTGTTGAAAGCCGAATGCTTGCTGTGTTATACTGTGTATACACACGAACGAGTGGGCACGTTTGACGATCTGATCTACAATGACCTGCTGACGTATGCCGTCATCGTTTTGAATGGCGATTCAAAGGCGCATCTCGAAGTGGTCACGGAATATCAGCCTTTAGATCAGGCTCAATTATTATCATGAAGCAGACGATTGGAGAGATACCATATGACGATCAACTGTGTATGGGAGCATAACGGCAGAGACACCTTGCTTTATGCGGTGGATTTTGTAGGTGCATACACCCGCGGAGAAACATTGGAAGCCGCTGTCCGGAAAATGCAAGCAGAAATATGCTCTTATCTCAAATGGTGCGGCAAAAAAGCAGTAACAAGCATGGATATCGCCATCATCGGAGAAAAGGTTTCCGAGCTTGCGATCTGCGACGCGGACTCTGATGTGCTTTTTGAAAGTGAAAAAGCACCGCTGACAGCAGAAGAATATAAAAAGTTAAAGGCACTTGCGCTGAAATCAGCGCAGGATTTTCTTGCCTTGTATGATTCTGTTCCCGATAAGAATGCAACGGCTGCTCCCGAACGCAAGACCTTTTACGGACAAGTTCCCCGCACGGCAAACGAAATGTACGAGCATACAAAGAATGTGAATACATATTATTTTGCGGAGATTGCTGTGGATGCCGATCATGACGGCAACATATACGAATGCCGCAAGCGGGGATTTGAATCGCTTGAATCTAACCCTGATTTTCTGCAAAATACCGTCAGAAAAGGCAGCTATGGTGAGGATTGGTCACTGCGTAAGGTCCTGCGCCGTTTTATCTGGCATGACCGCATTCACGCCAAGGCAATGTATCGAATGGCTACAAAAGTTTTTGGTGCGGAGAGCATTGAAAATCCGTTTTACTTTTTTGAGGAAGGAGTCTTAACATAATGGCAAGAACCGAAACGGTTGAATTTACAAATATGTGCATGATCTGTGATGGCAGCCGAGTTGTCGTGATCGACCGGAAAAAGCGGGACTGGCCGGGCATCACCTTCCCCGGAGGTCATATAGAGCCGGGAGAATCCTTTACGGATGCCGTAATTCGTGAGGTGCAGGAGGAAACTGGACTGCATATCCGTTCTCCCCAGCTCTGCGGTATCAAAGACTGGTGTGAAAATCAGTGCAGGTTTGTTGTGCTGCTTTATAAGACAACTTGTTTTGATGGCGAATTACATTCCAGCTCCGAAGGTCGGGTTTGGTGGGAAGATATTGCCAATCTGCCTAATCTCAAGTTGTCTTTGGATATGCGTGATATGCTGCGGGTTTTCAAAGAAGAAAATCTGAGCGAGTTCTTCTACTATCAAGAAAGCAGTGCATGGAAGTATGTCTTGAAATAGCAAAACGGTGATAAGGTGGGAAAACCATGAACAAAGATATGTGCGTAGCCTGTGACGATGGGATTTTGAATATTCGTGTCGGCGCAATCATCATGAAGGATGGAAAGATTTTGATGGTTGGCAATGACAGAGACTATCTCTACTCCGTTGGCGGCAGGGTAAAATTCGGTGAAACAGCAGAAGAGGCTGTCGTCCGTGAAGTGTTGGAGGAAACAGGTGTTCAGATGGAAATTGACCGCCTTGGCTTTGTGCATGAAAACTATTTCTATGGCGATGCGCCATCCAATCGGAACAAGCTGATTTATGAGATTTCTTTTTTCTTCTATATGAAAGTGCCTGATACCTTTGCGCCGGTCAGCGAGAGTTTTATGGAAGGCAGCAGCAAAGAACACTTGGTGTGGGTTTCGCTGGACGAGGATATTCCGATGTATCCCCAATTTTTCAAAACAGAATTGAAAAATCCAACGAATATGATAAAGCATTTCACTACGGACGAGAGATCGCCGTCCGCTCCTCGAAGCGCCGGGAGGCAGCGTCCCAGTCGATAATGGCCAGCGCTGCCTCCATATAGTCGTCCCGCCGGTTTTCGTAGTCCGGCAAAAACGCATGCTCCCACAGGTCCATGTTGACCAAGGGCCACAGGGGCAGGGGCGTGTCCTGATTGGCGGTGCAGACGATCTGCAAGCCCCCGGAGCAGCACACCAGCCACACCCAGCCGCTGCCGAAGATGCTGGCAGCGGCGTTTTTCATGCTGCGGTGCAGCCCCTCCATGGAGCCGAAGCTGTGCTCAATCTCCGCCAGCAGCGCCGGGGAGGGCTTGGTGGTCCGGGCCGGAGCCAGAGAGGAAAAATACAGCGTGTGGTTGTAGGTCCCCCCGCCATAGCGGCGCACCGCCTGGCCCAGCGCCCGGGGCAGCTGGCACCAGTGGAGCAGCAGACGCTCCAGAGGCCAGTCCTGGTACTGGGGCCACGGGGCCAGCGCGCCGTTGAGCCGGTCTGCATAGGCGGCAAAAAACGCGTCATGATGCAGCCGCACAGAGGACCGGCCCAGGTTGGGCTCCAGGGCGGCAGGCGGATACGGAAGCGGCGGCAGAATAAAGGGATAGGTCATAGCATGCAGTTCCTTTCCAAAAATTCTTCTCTTTCATCGTATGCCGCCGTTGACAAACCATGCCTTTTGGTGCAAACTGTAGTTGCCGCTCTGCGGCAGAGGAGGAACACATATGCGAAGAACAGACAGAGAGCGCGGCCAGGATTTCGCCTGGGACGTGCTGAAAAAAGCCCCCTACGCCACGCTGTCCATGACGGACCGTCAGGGTCGGCCCTATGCCGTGCCGGTGAACCAGGCGGTGGATGAGGAATACCATGTGGTGTATTTTCACTGCGCCGGCGCCGGAGAGAAGTGGGAGCTGCTGAAGGACGGTGCTCCCGTGTGCCTGACGGCGGTATCCCACGCCATGTCAGTGCCCAATGCCTTCACCATGGCCTATGCCAGCGCAGTGCTGCGGGGCCAGGCAGAGGTAGTGACGGATCAAGGCGAGTGGACACGGGCCATGCTCCAGCTGTGCTCCGCCTTCGATCCCAAGGGCATGGGCCGCTTTATGGAATGCGTGGAGAAGAACGGTCCGGCGACCCGGGTTATCCGGATCACCCCTCAGGAGCTTACCGGCAAGGAGAACACCGCCGTGGAGAAGCATCACCACCATCACGATTGAGGAAACGCCATGGCATGCTATATTTTCGGTGCAGGCAGCTTTTACGGTCTGACCGCCCGGCCCCAGGCCGGGGATTTTACCATTGCCGCCGACGGCGGCTGGCTGGCCTGCCGCAAGACTGAGGTCATTCCGGACCTGCTGCTGGGAGATTTTGACTCTCTGAGTGCGCAGCCGGATTTTCCCAATATCCTCCGGGTACCGGTGGAAAAGGACGACACAGACACCATGCTGGCCGTCAAGACCGGGCTGGAACGGGGTGAAACGGAATTCCATATCTACGGCGGCATGGGCGGCCGCCGGACGGACCACACCGTTGCCAATTTCCAGGCGCTATTGTATCTGGCCCGCCGGGGTGCACGGGGCTGGCTGTATGGCCAGGGTGAACGATACACCGCCATTTCCGGCGATTCCATCACATTTCCGGCCCGGGACCGGGGCATACTATCCGTGTTCTGTCTGGGGGCAGACGCCCAGGACGTCAGCATCCTGGGCGGGCAATATCCCCTGCACCACGCTGTGCTGACGGCGGATTTTCCCCTGGGCGTCAGCAACCACTTTGCGGGGCAGCCCATCACGGTGTCTGTTCGGGACGGCAGCCTGCTCATAGGCGTTGTGGACGAATGACAATATATCGCCAAAAGCAAAGGCGAAAGAACATGATGAAGCAAACCGCCAACCGCCTGCTGGCCCTGCTGCTGGCAATGATGATGACCCTGTCCCTGGCAGCCTGCGGCAACGCGCCCCAGACCGGTATTACCGACGGCTCGGTATATGCCTTCCGGGTGGAAAAATAACCCCATGGGGCCTCCGAGGATCGGAGGCCCTCTTTTTCTGTGTTGCCAAGGCGGGCCCAACGTGGTACAATGATAGAAAACGGAAAGGGGGGCTGCTGCTATGCTGCTGGCCATTGATATCGGCAATTCCAATATCTCTGTGGGACTGTTCGACGAAAAGCGGGATCTGAAATTCCTGTCCTCCATCGACACCGACAGCCGCAAAACGGCGGATCAGATCAGCATCGATCTGATGAACATCTTTTCCCTGTATCGCTACGACCTGCGGGACGTCAGCGGGGCCATCTTTTCCAGCGTGGTGCCGCCCATCAACTTCATGATGGCCAAGGCTCTGACCCGGCTTCTGGGTAAGCCCCCGATGATCGTGGGACCCGGCGTGAAAACCGGGCTCAACATCCGCATGGAGATCCACAACCAGCTGGGCGCCGACCTGGTGGCAGGCGCGGTGGCTGCTCTGGACAAATATCCCACTCCCATCATTATGATCGACATGGGCACCGCCACCACCATTTCCTATATCTCCAGCAAGCGCAGCTATGAGGGCGGCCTGATGTTTCCCGGCGTGCGGCTGAGTCTGGACGCCCTGTCGGATCACACAGCCCAGCTGCCGGATATCTCTCTCCAGCATCCCAAGAGCCTCATCGGCAAAAACACCGAGGACTGCATGCGCTCCGGCATCGTCTACGGCACCGCCGGCATGCTGGACGGTGTCATTGACCGCATCCGCGAGCTCCTGCCCCAGGGAGAGACTCCTACCATCGTGGCCACCGGCAGCAACGCCCCCGTCATCGTCCGTTACTGCCGCAATAAGGTCCTGTATGACAAATATCTGCTGATGGAGGGCCTGTGGGACATCTATCAGAAAAATCATTAAAACACCGGAGGCAGTTTTATTTCCAACTGCCTCCGGTGCTTTTTAACTTTTACGTTTCATTTTCACGGGGGAACGCCGGGTGCGCACCGCTCAGAATCTGTCGGGTCATTTCTCGGGTGCGTGCTGCATACGCCGGATAGCTTTTCTCAAGGTGCTCCATGTGTACGGCCACCTTTTCCGCATCCCCCATCGCCGCATACAGAATAGCGGCCGCTGCATCTGCCCCAGGCTGCAAGGTGTACCGTCTCCCAGCTCTGCCATAGGGCAAACGCAGCACCTTCAAAATCCGTAGGCATACCCATACACCATCCCTTTTTTGCGCTGCCAAAAGCTTCTATGCTCTGTGACACATGGGGATACTTGATTTATGCCATTTATCAGCGCTGATACTCAAATTCCAGGTTGTACATGGACACAATGTCGCCGTCCTGGATGCCCATGCGCTCCAGCTGGTCAAACAGGCCGGACTGGCGCAGCATTTTGTCGAAATACATGCGGCTCTCGTAGTCGGAGAAGTTGATGTTGGCCATGAGGCGCTGAAGCCACGGGCCCTCCACCAGCCAGGTATTGTCCTCCTGCTGGATGCTGAGAGGCTCGGAGGTGTCGATCTGAGGCGGCCGGGGCACATACTCCGGCTCGTACACCGCCACCGGCGGCAGCTCCGCCAGACGGGCGGCGATTGCCTGCACCAGCTCACGGGTACCCTGGTGGGTGGCGGCGGACATAGCCATGAACGCATAGCCTGCCTCCTCCACATGGGCCCGGAAAGCGTCCAGCTGGGCAGGGTCTGCCAGCAGGTCCGTCTTGTTGGCCACCACGATCTGGGGCCGTGTGGCCAGCTCGGGGCTGTACTGCCGCAGCTCCTCATTGATGGCATCGAAGTCGGCGATGGGGTCCCGGCCTTCGCTGCCGGACACATCCACCAAATGCACCAGCAGACGGCAGCGGTCGATATGCCGCAGGAAATCGTGGCCCAGGCCTGCGCCCTCGCTGGCGCCCTCAATGATGCCGGGGATATCCGCCATGACAAAGGACACGCCCTCGTCCACATACACCACGCCCAGGTTGGGATACAGGGTGGTAAAGTGGTAGTTGGCGATTTTGGGATGGGCCTTGGATACCACACTCAGAAGGGTGCTCTTTCCCACGTTGGGGAAGCCCACCAGGCCCACGTCCGCCAGCAGCTTCAGCTCCAGCACCACGTCGTGGCTCTCGCCGGGAAGGCCTGCCTTGGCAAAGCGGGGTACCTGGCGGGTAGGGGTGGCGAAGTGCTGGTTGCCCCAGCCGCCCCGACCGCCCCTGCACAGGACAAAGGGCTCGCTGTCGGACATGTCCTTGATGATCTCGCCGGTCTCTGCGTCCCGGATCAGGGTGCCCCGGGGAACACGGATGGTCAGGCTCTGGCCATCCTTGCCGCTTTTGCGGCCTCCCTGGCCATCCACGCCGTTGCCGGCCACATATTTGCGCTTATAGCGGAAGTCCATCAGCGTGGACATGTTGTCGTCCACCCGGACGATGATGCTGCCGCCGTCGCCGCCGTCGCCGCCGTCAGGACCGCCCGCGGCAATATACTTTTCCCGGTGGAAGGCCACTGCGCCATTGCCGCCGTTACCGGCCCGGACGGTAATACGGGCCTTATCAATAAATCCGTTTGCCATATCGTTACCTCATTTGCAAAAATACGCTTTATTTTATCCATTCTACAGGAAAACAGCCGCCGCGTCAAGATAAAGCTCATACCGTGCTCCTGTACCAGCGCAAGGTGAATAATGCGCCGCCGGGACAGGCATTATCGGCGCGGATGGTGCCGTTCTGGGCCGAAAGCACCATCCGGGCCAGGGCCAGGCCAATGCCCACGCTGGCCGGAGCTGCATCCTTCCCCCGATAGAATCGCTCAAACAGCCGGGGCAGATCCTCTGCCCGGAAGCCCGGCCCGTCATCCTGAACGGTGATCTCCGTAAACAGCGCTGTCTCCCGGGCGGATACCCGGATGTAGGATGCCGCGTGCTCCATACAGTTTTTCAGCACGTTTCCCAGGGCCTCGGCGCTCCAGGCGGCGTCGCCGGTGAAGCACTCCTCTCCTGCCGCCGTTTCCAGGGTAATGCCCCGCAGCTCCATAGGAACCGCCAGAGGCTGGACCGCCCGCCGGATGATGTCCGCCGCCCGGCAGGACTCCTCCCGGAACGACACTGCTCCCGCGTCAATGCGGGACATTTTCAAAAGCGTCTCCACCAGCCACTCCATGCGGGTCACCAGCCGCCGCAGCTCCTGCAGAAGTGCCCGGCGCTCCTGTTCCGGCAGCCCCTCCCGTCCCAGCATGGACAGCGTCAGGTTGATGGCTGTCAAAGGCGTCCGCAGCTGGTGGGAGATGTCCGCCATGGCATCCGCCAGCTGCATGCGTTCCCGATGCTGGCTGTCCGCCGCCTGCCGCAGCCGGACAGTCATTTTCCGGATCTCGCTGGACAGGATGGCAAGCTCTCCCTCGTCGCAGGCGGCGATGATCTGGCTGTCCAACCCGTGGAGTACCCGGTCGATGTCCTGACTCATGTCCGCCAGCGCCCGGTACCGCCGCCGGGCGGATACCAGATACACCGCCGCAGACGCCGCCCCGGACACCAGCAGCAGCCCGGCGCAGCAAGGGCCCGCCATAGCCCAGCCCACGGCGCAAAGAGCCGCCGTGATCCCCGTCAGGAGCAGCAGCCCCCGGCGAACCTCCCGATTCCGCAGCAGTCTCATAGCTCCACTCGATATCCCAGACCCCGGACGGTGCGGATGATCTGCGGCGCGGCGGGGTCCGTCTCGATCTTCTCCCGCAGACGCTTGATATATACCGTCAGGGTGTTGTCATTGACAAAATCCCCGGCCACGTCCCAGATCTCCTCCAGCAGGCGGCTGCGGGACAGGACCTTTCCCCGGTTGTTGACGAATACCAGCAGCAGCCGGTATTCCAGGGCCGTCAGATATACGTCCGCCCCGTTTTTCGTCACCTGGCCCCGCTCGATGTCCGCCTGGACATCGCCCAGGGTCACCACCGCCTTGTCCCTGCCGCACCGGCGCAGGACGCTGCGGATCCGGGACACCAGCTCCCGGGGCCGGAAGGGCTTGGCCACATAGTCGTCGGCCCCCATGTCAAAGCCGGATACTACGGTGCTCTCGTCGCTGGAGGCCGTCAGAAAGATCACCGGCAGCTGCCGGGCCCGGGCGGCGGCGCACACGCCGAAGCCGGAGCCGTCCGCCAGCTGCAAGTCCACCAGAGCCAGGTCAAACCGCTCCCGTTCCAGGGCCTCCCGGGCGGAGCGCTCTCCTGCCGCCGCCGTCACGGCGAAGCCCTCCTCCCGCAAAAAATCCGTCAGCAGACGGACAATGGCGTCGTCATCCTCCGCCAGCAGTATTCTGTGCATCTGTGCTCCCTCCTTATCGGGTCCAGTATACCAGGCCGCTTCGCTTCCGTCTGTGACAAAAATGTCACCGGCCTGCGCCGCCCTCCGCCGGCAGGCCCCGGCACAGCCGAATTTCCGCCGGCGAAAGTGTATCCGGCTTTTTGATTCAAGTATACCGCAGCCCCAACGGATTTGCAACGGGCGCCGTCCTTTTTTGACAAGCTGAAATGACAGGGGCGATTCACGCCCCTGTCATTTCTTCAGCCCGCCGCCTCCAGCATGTGCTCCAGAAGAATGCCATAGCCCTGAGTGGGGTCGTTCACCAGAACATGCGTTACAGCGCCTACAAATTTACCGTTCTGGATAATGGGACTGCCGCTCATGGCTGTGTCAAGATAGGGACAACATTTTTATGAAATATCTTTTATATGGCTTGCGCTTCAAAGCGGATTTCGGGGAATCCCACGAATCCGGAAAGCTCGTCCGAGAAATTCCACTCGATACGGATGCTTTTGTCCGGTCGAACGATAATCCTTTTAATAAGTTCCTTTGCAAGCTCCGGTGTCAGTTTTATCAGTCCCTGATACGGGGTAATCTTTTCGACAGCTAAAATTTGGTCGGTACTCATGCGGATTTTTTCTTTCAGCAATGCCTGCTTTTGCTCAGCCATGACATACTGTGCCTTGAGTTCTTCCTCTCGTGCGGACAGCGAGTTCTTTTCCAAGGCATATTCTTCCTTCGTAATATTTCCGCAAGCGTACCGCTCGTAGAGCGCCATCTTATCCGCTTGAATACGGTCTATTTGTCTGTGTAACGATTGGCATTCACTCCGGAGTATCTGATCGCTGGATTTTGCGGAATTGCTCTCTCTTTTGATCGTTTGTACTTTCGCATCCAAAAGGCTGCACTGTGTTGCGATGGCTCGTAAAGCAATCTGCTCAAGCTGATCGTTATTTATGCGCACGCTTTTGCAATCCGTTTTTGGATTGTAACGGTGCATAGAGCACAGCCATGTTTTGTTTTTTTCCTTTCCCTTGCTTAGTCGGTTTCCGCAGCAGCCGCATATGAGCAATGAAGTGAATGGGTTATTTGACCGTGCACTTCGGCTCTTTTTTACTGATTTTATAACAGTTAAAGCCTGATCATACTGTTCACGACTGACAATCGCCTCGTGCGTACTTGGGATAACCTGCTGCAGTTCTGGCGGCACCTGCTTTACATGATCGCTGCCGACACGCACAACATGTGACTTAAACGGCACGGTATCCCCGGTGTAAATGCGATTGGATAGTATATTCCGAACCGATTCATAGCTCCACGAGGAACGAGCTTTATATTTTCCTCTGATATTGGCAAGGTATACGGATGGCGTCGGTATCGATGCTGCATTCAGCCTTTGCGCGATACCTGTTACGGTAATCCCTCCTGCGGCCCATTCAAATATCTGCCTGACTATCTGTGCAGCCGGTTTGTCAACCACAATGGTGTTTCGCACTTCACCCTTCTTATAGCCATAAGGAGCCGTTCCGTAAACAAATTCACCGCTCAGCTTTTTCAGATCAACAGCACTTTTGATTTTCCTTGAAATATCTTTGGAGTACATTTGGTTGATCAGGTTGCGTATTGCCAGTTCAAGTCCGCCGGTCGATTCTCCGAGCTCCAAACTATCAAACTGATCGTTTATGGATATAAATCGGACATTGTAAACCGGAAAAATAAATTCAAGATAATGTCCGGCTTCCAAATAGCTGCGAGCAAATCGAGAAAAATCACGCACAATAATCGTCCGCACTTTTCCGGATTCAACCAACTTTATCAGACGATTCATTCCGGGACGATTCATCGTTGTCCCGCTGTAGCCGTCATCTATGATTTCCGAAAGACGATCAACTGAGAACCCCTTGCGATTCAGATACTGTTTGATACATGTGCGCTGCGACTGAATGCTGCAGCTTTCATCTATGCTGCCGTCTTCGACATCTCCGTCTTCCTTTGATAATCTCAAATACGAAATATCCATTCGCTCATCCAACCTGACGCACCTCCTCCACACAATTCCGCAGCTCGGTAATCGACTTATACGGATCACTGAAATTGAAAACAATGGTGATGCTCCGGTTGCTATGAACCTGAATCTCCTTTATAAGCAGTCTCAGGATTTCCGGCGTAAGAGCCGGCAGGGATTGATACTCCTTCATATTACCTATCCATTCCTGCGTAACAGTTATTTTTTTCTGCACTGCATTCCTTCTGGCTGCTGCCGCTTCTTCCGCATCCAAAAGCTCCTTCAACTGCTGAGAATACCTTGCCTTCATATACCCATACTCATTCCGATCAATCATTTGCTCGGTTAAATCGGTAAGAAGCCGCTCCATTCTATTCTCTACCTTTTGCCGCTTCGCAGATATGCCTTCAGCGGTTTCTGCCGCTTCTGTAAAAACCCGCTTGGTTTCTGGAGAATTCTTGATGCTTGCAACAAGCTGCTCAATATCAACAGCCACCTTTGTTTGCTGATCGATCGCATTCTTGACCACAGCATAAATCTGTTCCTGCCTGACATAGTGGCTTGTACAGCGCGTGTGCCCAGAATACCGATAGGTGTTGCAATCATAAAAAATGCGGCTTGGAGTATTCGCACCAACCCGTGCGCAGCCTTTACTGGCTGACATGAGGCTGCGACAATCCGCACAATAAACCAATCCCCGAAACAAATCTCTGTAATCTTCTTCTGCACTATTCCGTTGAACATAATGCTTTCGCTTTTCAAGTTCCTCGAAGTTTACCCTCTGAACATAGTCAAATAATTTTTCAGGCACAAGCGCCGGATGTGCATTTTCAATGATTTTCCACTCATCCTCCGGACGCCGTTTTTTATCGAGGCCAACCTTGCTCCGCATTGCCTTACCGTGAACGCGGCAGCCGATGTATGCTGCATCCTGCGTGATTTTTCGCACAGTACCTGGTATCCACAATGCGTCCTTATACTTTTCCGCCATGGTCACACCACGTTCATAGCGAATTTTACCAGGGCATGGAATCCTTTCTGAATTCAATTCACGGCATATACCGTTAAAGCTGACTCTGTCAGCCCGCATTTGAAAAATCCGCAAAACAACCGGGGCTGTCTCCTCGTCGACCTGAAATGTGTTGTTTTCCGGATCTCTGATGTATCCGTATGGAATGCTGCCTGCAGACGGCAGGTATTCACCGCTGTCCATTTTGGCATGTATAGACGAGCGGATTTTTTGGGAGATATCCTTGACATAGTAGTCATTCATCACCATTTTCAGCGGAAGCGTCAAGGCCGACGAGTCGGCGTTCGGTTCGGAACTATCATACCCGTCGTTCACACAAATCAGCCGCACCCCCATTTCCGGAAATATGCGTTCAACAAAATTGCTCGTCATTACAAAATGGCGTCCCAATCTGGAAATATCTTCTTGTGTCAAGTAGGGACTAAAAAAATTTTTGAGAATTTACAAGCCGTTCATAGGCGGACAACCACCCGTGAACGGCTTGCATGTGAACTAAACTCATAATGAATCCAAGCAAATTCATCATGCCCTGCGAAGTTCTGTCAAATGTATATAATCTGACAATACGATCATGGCTTACATGTACCCTTCGACTCCGAATATCAGCCAGCATCTATATGAGGGCAGAAATTGTAGCGGCTTTTGAAAAGAATATTGATTTTTCCTGTCTAAAGTGCTATAATCGGTATATACCGAAAACAGAAGGAGGAAGGCGTCCATGCCAAGACCGCCACGGTGCCGTCGGATTTGTGATGTACCACAAGTCGATAAATTCTGCCCCAACGGGGGCGAGGATGTCGAGCCGATTCTGCTGACGCTGGACGAGTACGAGGTCATTCGGTTGGTTGACTTGGAGCAGCAGACCCACGAGCGGTGTGCCGCGCAAATGGACATTTCCCGCTCTACCGTGCAGGAGATTTACGAAAGCGCACGGCGCAAGATCGCAGCGTGTCTTGTCCACGGGAAACCGCTGCACATCACCGGGGGAAACTACCGCATCTGCGGAGGACAGGAGGCAGCTCACTGCGGCCGTTGCTGCCGGATGCAGAGAGCTAACATAGAAAAATCAGGCAAAAATTGCAAAGGAGATTCTATTATGAAAATTGCAGTTACCTATGAAAACGGTCAAATCTTTCAGCATTTCGGTCACACCGAGCAGTTCAAGCTTTATGAAGCTGTGGACGGCAAAATCACTCATGCGAAAGTCGTTGACACCAACGGCAGCGGTCACGGCGCACTGGCAGGCTTCCTGATGCAGAACGGCGTGG
>OHIL01000326.1_pt1 | contig 20984 bp, 9 predicted proteins | sample 1568231 | NCBI WGS metagenome assembly OHIL01 (sample SAMEA3879565, study PRJEB24766) | human gut metagenome | biome: human-associated habitat; feature: feces | place: USA | collected 1985/1987 | reverse complement strand
GCAGCGCAATGGATCCGGGCGATTTTTTCTGTTTCCATGAGGTCAGTAAGGGCAGCACATACCGTCTTATGCTATACCAAATGCTTCGGAACACTAGATGTCAAACTCGTAATTTTAGCTTTTCCAGTGGCTCGAATGCGATCAGTCATTCTCCCATTCGTCCCATGCCTCATCCTCATCTTCAAACCAATCCGGATTATCCTCGTAGAGATCTTCTGGGTTGTCATATTCGTCGCGCAGACCGTTCGAGCCGTGGTTCGTGCCGCCGGTTTGGTTTTGAGATGGGGTGCTTGGTTTGTACTCCGGCTGATGATAGATCGTTCCTTTTAAAGCCATGCCGCTCCAGTATTCCAGATTTCGCTGCTCCGCAGTCAGAACCTCCTCATTTTTCGTGGTTACCACAAATACCGGATAGAGATAGTCACCAACGCGGATCTGCCACACAAACGTATAGCAAACCTGCCCGGAACGCATTTCGTGTGTCACCTTGCTGGCTTTGCCAAGCTTTGTGGATGTCAGTTCCTCATACGGCATTCCCGGATAGGGCAGATCGGCATTTTGAAGTGCTTCGATCCTGGCCTGTTTTTCTTCGCGCCGACGCTGCGCGGCGGCTTCTTCCTCCAGACGAGCCTGTTCTGCCCGACGTTCTTCCTGCTCGCGCTTTTCCTGCTCTGCGGCCTGCTGTGCGGCGACCTGTTGGCGGTTTGTCTCGGCAATTCTCTCTAACGGTGGTACCGCAAAAATCACGAATGCGGCAAGTGCTGCGGCGGCCAGCCAGCCCCAAGGAATTCGGCGTTTCGGCTTCTTCGGTTCGTCCTGCTCCGGCAGCGGCGGAAGCGTAAACGTCGGTGCTTTCGGAACCGGTTCGACTTCAAACGCGGCGGGATTCTCTCGTTCCTGTTGTATCGGCACGGCAGGCGTTTCTTCCTGTACTGGCGGCGCAGGCGGTGCTTTCGGTTCTTCAGGAGTTGCAGGCCTCTCTGCTTTACGGAGCACAAATTTCGTCTTTTCCGGTGGATATGGCGCATCCTGTGCGCTGCAAACAAAAACGTCCGTCACGCGACCAGTTTTCTCCGCATTCCGGTTTCCAACCGGAACGACCACAAAATCACCGACTGCAAGAGGCAATCCGCCTGTCAGATAGGCGTATGGACTTCCGCCGTCCTTGAACTGCACCTTACAGAACTGGTAATATCCGCCGCCATTACCCGCAGGCACAGTCTTTTCATAATAATCTGTCCAAGGCTTGGATTCTTCCTCCGGTTCCTCATCTTCGTCATATTCTTCGGCTTCTTCCGGCTCATCCGGCAAGCGAACTGACGCCCAGTACGGTTCAATCTTCTCGGCAAAATCAATTTTCGGCGTACTATCGCTGATGAAATAATTGTAGAGTCGGCTTGTATCGTCCAGAAGCTCCTGCAAATCATCATCTTTCCCGACGCGGCGTTCCGGCGGCAGATTGTCGAGTAGATTTCTCCAGAACGAACCGAGACGCTTCTCGGAAATCTCACCGATTTCCGCAAACAGAACCTGCTTCGCGCACAATGCCTGATAGACGCTCTCGTCCAGCGTCGGCTGAAACTCATTCCAGAACGCGCGCAAAAGATAACGCATACTCTCATCGACCTTCTGCGTTTGAAGCGCGGCGGAGATCACATACAGGGCCAAGTGCATCGTGCGGATGGCCTGATCCTCACGCTCCCCCTCCAGATGCGCAAGGTCGCGATACATCCAGTTAATGAGGTCAGAGACATGATCCGCAAAGTCCGCTGCAATTTGTGCACGCTTCTGCTCGGCAGCAGCTTTGGCACGTCTGCGCGTTTCCTTCGCTTCGATCTCATCACCGTAAGCGTACTGGTACCACCGCTGCCACTCGGCACCCTTCAGCTTGCCGTCACCGTTCTTGTCAAATCGCTTCTGCGAGCCGTAGAGCATGGGCTGCAACCTCCATTTAGGTTTTGCTGTATCTTCATTAAGTGACTTGTTTTTCGGCTAAATCAAACGCAGAAGCAATTTTTACCTTAAGATTGTCCCGGACAGCCTTGATTGCTTGAGGACGCTTGCTGTAAATCTCCTGATTTCCGGTGATCGCGGCAGCAAGTTCTTCCGGACGGCTAAGCGTAAGTAAATCCAAGTAAGCCATTGCTCTCGATGTACCAACATAAAATACATTACGTTCCTTGGGAGAGGAGAATGTATCTTGATCTATGTCGATACAGATAATCACTTCTGCCTCCAAACCCTTAAATTTCCGGACGGTTGTAAAGAAAATGGAGTTCTCCTTTGGTTCGCGGGACAACGTATATTTTCCGGCAATACGGAGATCAGATTGTTGAATGATAGATTTTCCCTCTGGTTTCATAGACAAAACAACAATGTCTTTTGCGGCGATGCCGGCAGAAGTATATTTTTTAATCAGTTTTGCTAGATGATCTTGCAATGAAGGTTCATCATCAACAAAAAACAAGTTTGGTTTCCAAGCGCTGGAATTGTTAAATTCACGGCGCATCTTGATTCGACTTTCCTCAAGACCGATGGGGCGGGTTGAAGTAACGGCTATTTCTTTCGTATTCCTGCAGTTTCGTGACAGCACCAGCCGACACTCCATTTGGTCAAGCCATTGTGCGTAGGTTAGGCCTTGAATGAATTGATTTTTATCATAGAACACATAAAAACATCCGCCCTTTCCTTTGGCAATGGTATGAAGAAGCTGCAAATGCTCATCTTGAAAATCCTGACCCTCGTCAATGACAATATGACGGAACGGAATTTCATACTTGTCCCAATCCATCAGAAATTCCGTAATCATTTCTGAACGTTCAGTCGGATCCTGACTAAAGTGACTTGTATACCTCGCTAAAAGACCGTCGAGCGTATAAAAAGAGATGCCAGATTCCCCAGAATATGCGTCCTGTAGATGATCCTTTAGGAAACGATTAAAGCAAAGGAAAAGGACAGTGCCAGTTTCAGAAAGCGATTTGGCTTTTTGTACTGCCAACACAGTTTTACCAGTACCGGCAACTCCATGAATCGCGGCTTCTTCCTGCTCTTCAAGATAGTCCAGCAGATACATTTGTTCTGCGGTCATTTTTCGGAACATAGCCTTTGCTGAGAGCATCCGGCTTCGGATGCTCTCAAAAACGCCAAATTCCGGTGCTAATGTATCGAGAACTTTTGTGGTGACATCTGCTGAGGGGGCAACCTGCTTTACATCATAATAGCGGTAGATTTTTCGAATCGCCATTTCTGCAATTGCAGGCGACTGTAGATCGTTACTCCAAAGAACGGTTTCATCTTTGTAATTTAAGGGCATTGTGCCATCAACACAGGTTTTGTCGCCCGATGTAAACCAAACGGCAGAGCAGAATGAGTAGGGAGAATAACCTCCAAATCTCCGTTTGATCTGCTCCAAAAAATAATACTTGCTGCGCTCGGCTTGTTCCATAGGATCAATGATCTTCTCATGGCCAGAGTAGCGATTGATTTGGATCCAACCACGCTGACGGTCAAACGCAATCTGTCCATCTTTCACTTCAAAGACAATAAATCCATATGCGGGATGGAATATTGTGAGATCTGCTTCGCCCCATTGTATGTACCTATGTGCATCTGCATATTCTGATTTTTGCAGCTTTTCGTTCCAGCGTGTAGAATGGAAAACGTAATACTCATCTGGAAGTTGGGCGAGAAGCTCATAGAGAAGCAGCTCTCCTCCGCTGGCGTTGAAGTCCTCCTTGGTCTCCATTCCAGGGATCATGATTGCCATACATTATCAACTCCTTTCCTGCAGTTTTCCGTGCAACTGATTTGGGTCAGTGTGTATGTCCAGCGCAAGCCAGCCACTGTTACGCAACGTACTTTGAATATCTGCGTCTAGCACATCAAAAACTAGAATTTTTTGCGTTTCCCATGCAAAAGACGGTGAAAGAACAGTTCCGTTTATATGAATGTCCGGCAAAATCAAAGCGTCGAAAAGAACTTTAGCAGTATCCCAGCTTTGACCAATGCCGACATCAAAACCATTCACGGAAAATGTTTCTGCCCACGAGGAATACTCACTGGTGTAGGCATCGCCCTGGAGAAACGAGCTGGAACCTGTATCAGAAAAATCTTCAAGCAGATTTATTTTCTCTGCCTCCTGCATTTCAACTGGCACATATTCGCAAAGCCAGTGCGCAAGGAATGTTGCTGCGGAATGACGATCTAAAATATCATGGACAGCCTGATTATAATAGTTCCTGAGACAATGGTAGCATGACGGATCGCAAGTACAATTGGCAACAACAGAATGCGCCGCTTTCAGAACATGAGAGAAAACCGCGCCGTCATCCGTAACCAGTCTCCTTACATGACCAGCACCGCCTGCAACTGCGTCGTAGAGAATAATGGAATATAGCAGCTTACTGCTTCCGTCCCAGCTTTGCTGGTGCAGACACCCCTTCAAATCTGTACGTTCAATTCCAAGCTCCCGGGATAGTCCTTCCAATAGAGCATACATGACGGAAAGCATGGTCTTATAGTCAGTAGCCTCTGGGGTAAAGAAAGTCAGCTTTACGACATCAGTTTTAAATACATGGGAAAGATATAACGCCTCTCCAGATCCCTCATATTTGCAGGGGTAACCTCTTGACGTGTTGTGCTTTGGCTTTAATACGCCGTTTGCATCGCTTGTCCAGCCACAGAAAGGGCATACTCTATGCTGCGAAGAACCGATTACAACAAGAGAGTCATTTGCAGTAGATTGCAATTCTACTTTTGCATCATGGAAAGAGAAAACTTTCTTTTTGATAATATCATGATCCTGATCGCCGATATAATGATCCTCTGTTTTATAATCACGCTCTGGACGTGTCAGTGGTGCATTTCCTGCATCGGCCCTCTCTGTAATGAACCCAAGGCGCGGCTCAATTGTCTTAACCCATGATTTTCCGGGTATTTTTTTGTGACAGGATATACACTCTTGACCATTTATGCGGACTTGTGGGTTGTGCGTAAAGTTATATTCTTCGCAATTCCGACATTTTGCGTAGTATCCATAGGCTGCAGTCCGCTTCCGATCAGATTCCATTCGGATGTATCGGCTTTTATATAATTTCCCGTCCGCAATTACCTCAGAGCCAGGGGCATACTCTGCAATCGCCATTTGCAGATCTCGTGCAAGAGTTAAATCCTCATTGCTGTTTCCGTTTCGTTTCCCTGCAAGCTGCAATTCAACGGTGTCTACCGGAAAACCGTACTTTGGGAGAATGTTGTTTCTGGCTAGGAAATCGATCAGGCTTCTATTATAACCATCACCATCTGCGCAGCGAAGCTGCTTTAATTCGCGATAAAGACTACTTGATAGCTCCGGCGTTGCTTTTTGTGATTGTTTCCACGCTTTTTCTAATTCGCCGAGTTCCTTCTTGTAGCATTCTACTGCGGATGATAGGACTCCAGTTTCACCAACAAGCTCATCAACCCAGGACTTATCTAAAAGCCCCATTGCCTGATGCATATCAACTGGAACAGACTTTTTCAAAAGTTCGACCAGTCGATCCGTTGGTGCCGATAAAAAGTCCTTAAGTTTATCGTAGCCATCACCATTGAGAAATATGGTTGCGTTATCTCCGTTATACACTTCAGGGTACTTTGCAAAAAACTCGCTCAACGCGACAGCAAAAATGTGTCGGTAAATGACTTTCTTATTTTGCAGCGAAAAGACAGGCGCAGAAATCTTGCCAGAAATAATACTTTGCGGCTTTTCATAATATGTAAAATCGTGGGAGGATAGCTTCGCGTATGTCATAACAAACGCTGCCGAGTGTGAAGATCGGCCCGCGCGGCCAGCTCTCTGGACGTAGTTGGAAGGACTAGGCGGTATATCGCGCATACAGACAGTCTCCAAGCCACCAACGTCAACGCCCATTTCAAATGTAGTAGAGCAACTTAGTGCATTGATTTTTCCGCCAACAAATGCCTCCTGATATTTCGTCTGACGGTCTCTGGAGAGCTGTGCTGTATGCTCTTTCACCTGTAACGGCTGCATTTTATCGCTGCTGTATAGCTTCATATAGTGGTTGTCAGCAAAATACGCCTGCGGATCTGCAATTTCTGCCAACTGCCCATTGCAGCGCATAACAGCGCAGCGATTTTTAACATTATGTACAGTCATTCGTCCGCATTTTTTGCATCGATATGTGTGTACAGCAGGATCAGCATTCAGGCGGAGCCTGAAATCACAGATGTTCAGTGCAAATTCAGCGTTCTTCTCTTGACTAAAAACATTTTCCCAATAGAGTTTCAAAAACTCATTCGCATCGTTTTCGGACATACCAGTCGCAAAACAAAGCCTTTGTAAACGAGTGCTTGGATAAAATGCACTTTTGCCATTTTCTCGGGCTCGTGCAGCCCAACCGATTAAATTTGCCTGTCCTGCTGTTTCACTGTTTTTGCAAAGAACCATGCGCTTTTCTTTTGGTGTAAAGAAAATGTACTCCCGTTCTTCATCATTTAATGTCATCTCTTTTCCCGCGTTAAGCGCTCCTGTATAGCAAGCATCCAGGATGATAAGCTCCAACAGGCTGCGAGCATCCGCCTGCGGGAGAGCATATGTTGCTTCAAAATATGCGGGCAGGTTATAATCGTCATTCGGGTCGTTGGGTGTATATTCAAAATTGATAAGTCCCATAGAAGAAAGGCTTGTGCCGCGTCTGCCATTAAATAACTCATTGAGTACGGCGATCCACGCATTATGGCGATTCGTTTGAGACAAACTGTCGGCATCACGGTTTCCATCGGGACTCCAAAGCAGGAAAGATTGCTCTTTCTCAAAGACACGAGCCAGACGATCAACAAACGCCGGAACGGAAAGTGCATATTCGCCATGTGCTTGCATGTCTTTTGCAACCTGCCAAATTCCACGTCTGCGCAGGAATTCCTCATAGGATTTTTCAAGATAGTTTGCAAAGAAAGCAGCTTCGCTGCGGCTATCAGAAAAACACAAGAACTGTTTCTCTTTCTTTTTTGTTTCAGGACCTTTCGGCTTGAATGCAATTTTGGCAAATGGTCCGCTTAATGCTTTTGCTTCAGGCTGCGGCAAATCTGCTGCTGCGGTTATTTCACGATCCGGGAGCTGCTCAAACAAATCTGTACATAAAACAGCCGTGGCCGCATCTGCGCCCAGATAGAAGCTGCGGAAGGAGCCATATCCGCAGGCAGGGCACTTTGCAATGCTTTTTTCTTTGGTTCTGCCAACGCGTTTCAGCGGAACATACTTTACCTTTTCGCAGTCGCAGATGGGTCCGAAACGCAGATTTGCGGCTGTATCAATCCGGCCGCATTTCGGGCATATTGCAAAATCATCTTTTCCAACATCTTCCTGATCTGCATCTGCAATATCATCTTCATCTCCAAAACTAATTTCGCCGGACTCTGATGGATCCCACAACAAATAAAAATCACATTTTTTCGGATCGCGCTCGGTTTTTCGTGCCACTTGTTGAAAGAATCCATCATTATCAACTCCGACGATAGCAATTCGACCGCAATCCTGGCATACAGCAATTTCAAAAACCCGCTGCCCGTCTTTGCTGTGTTCTTGACGCCTGAGATAAAGCTGCCGCGGCTCACTCAGTGTGATGTATGCACCCTCCAAAGCACGGACAAAGAAGTGATAGCGCGCTTTCATTAGGCTTGCATTTCCTTTTTCTGCTCGCGTACAAACAGTGACAAAATCGATCAGTTCCTGCTTGGAGATATGCAATTCGTTATAAATTTCGGTTACGGTTCGTGGCGTTCGAGTTGCTTCCCGGAATCGGTAATAGAGATCGCTATGAAGCAGGAAAGCGTAAAGCTTTTCATTATCGTTACAGTTTGGGGCAAAGTCAGGGATAGCATATTTTGCAAATGCGTCATTGACAGACAACGTGCCGTTTGCAACATCACCAAAAAATGCAATCGGATAGGTGTTTCGTTCTTCAATTACAGGGCTGGCATCAACGGAACGAATGATATTTTCCTCTTTGAATGGCAGCCCACATAATTGCTGCCCAAATTCTACGATACTGCGATTTGCCTCTTTTCCGCCAAGTGTCGCACTGGTCAGAATATACTGAATGTGTTCAGTCGCTTTTAGCCGCGCGCGGAGCCGACGCATTAGCATAGATGTTTCCATGCCAGTTGTACCTTTGTAAATGTGCGCTTCATCAAGAACAATATATCGCAGCCTTGCGCTTGAAAAAACCTTGTCGTCCTTTGGGCGCAATAGCATATACTCCAGCATGGAGTAATTTGTGATCAAAATATGCGGCGGCGTTTGCTGCATGGTTTCACGCGATATCAGTTCGTTTTCAAGCGGATTCTGGACGCCTGCGCCATCCTTTGCATGGTTTTGACGGTAATTGCTCAGCGCCTTTTCTTGAGAGTGTTCTGTATTGCCGTTATAAAGTCCAAATGTAATCTTGGGATAATTTCGCAGCAGATTCCGCATGCGCTTCATTTGGTCGTTTGCCAGTGCGTTCATCGGGTAAATGATAATTGCACGCACACCATGTTCATCAAGCGATCCCTGCTCTTGCTCCCACAAAAGTGCATCAACGATAGGGATTAGAAAACACTCCGTCTTGCCAGAGCCAGTACCAGTCGTAACAACGAGGTTGTTCCCTTCGTTTGCTTTTCTCAAAGCCTGTTCCTGATGTAGGTAGAGAGGACGCTCCAATTTGATTTCGCGCGCTTTTTCCTCAATAGGTTCAAGCTGCGCAAATAATTTACTTGCAACACCCTCATTCATCAGTGCTGTCAGTGATTTCCCGGCCTTAAAAGAGCCGCTGACGTCCAGATAAGGACCTTTGGCAGCAAAGCCGTCTAATTCCAGTTCTTCACGCAGCTTTTGTGCGTAATAAGGGTCGGCAATATTGAATGAGGTTGTGATGTAATCGATAAAGCTTTGCTTTAGATTATCAGATGCGAGAATTGGGTTGAATCTATTCATGATCATAATCCTCTCTGTACTCAAATGAATCGGCAATAGGTAACCATTTCTGAGACTCTCTTAGAGTAAATGGTTCTTTGCGATTTAGAATGCGTACACGCTTGTTTTGTGAGAACAGCTTCGCATTTAGTTGGAGCTTTTCACCATCCGCGTTAAAAATCACAAGCCGGTCGTTCTCCACACAAAAACGGATGGGGTTGATGTTTTCAAAGCCTGGAGAGGATCCTTCATTCATATGGTGCAAGCGACCATCAGGTGTTTTGAACGCAAGGATACCAGTATAAAAGTGTTCAGCATGATCAATCTCTCCGGCATGGTCATCAAAACCATCGTATAGAATATCGATAATCGTTGCATCGTTTCGTGCGATGAACGCTGTTTCGTTGTGCAGTGTCTCTGGTGACCAGAAATATGCCGCTGTCAGATATATACGCTTCCCAAGAAATCTATCTTCAAGTGGGGCAGCAATTTCAAACGTGGTTTCTTGAAGCAATCGTAGCTCCTGCTTTGCTTTAAATGGAGCGTTTTGCGCTGTTTCGTCCAGATATATACGGCAACCGTACTTGCCGGGTGCACAGTTGAAGCTGCGCTCCATAATATCCTTTTTCATTGTTTCCCGATAAATCCAAGGCTCGGAGGGATTATCGTTTTCTAGTTGAATCTGGAAAACAGGGTTGCTTTCTCCGATGAACTTTCCTGTAGGATTCCATGTCAAAACAGCCCCGTCCCGATGGATTGGTAAAGAAAGAAACGCGGGCGAGAAATAAATCTCTGCGATTTCTTGCTGCTGTATACTCTCGGCACCGCATTGTATGATCAGCCCAAGAATTACGCTTTTATCTAGCACACCCATGGTTGCTAATCTGTTGCCCAGATCGAATGTTTTCTTGTTTCTCAGATGTTGAAGCGGCGATGATCCAAGCATGGGCCTTACGGATACAGACTCTGGCGTGCTGATTTGGAGGAACGCCGTCTGCGGAATTGCGCTGTGCCATATCTGTGCCGGATAATAAAAGGCGTTTTCGCCGTCAATCGTGACGTTGACCTTGGGAATGGTCAGCTTACAGCGAAGATCGGGATTCCAATTCCAAGGGGCAATTTCGAGCTCTGCTTGGTTTTCCATAAGAGAAAACCTTTGCTGCGAAGTCGAACCAGACACGCTGATCCGAACAGAGCCGATTTCATCTGCGCGATTCAGGTAGAATGGTTCAGAAAACTGAAATGAGAACTTGGGTAAAATAATATAGCGATATTCTGCAAGCACCTTCCCTGCTTGGAATTGCTTGATTCTGATGCTGTGCAAGAACCTTGCTGCACTGGAAAGTGGTATCTCAATTGTGCCTGTTTCTTCGTCGTAAAATTCGTGGAGTGAACGCGCCTTAGCCTCTTCAAATTGAATTAGATAGTTTTGTACAGCATCCTTATCGTCCAGAACTACATGCAACATAGGGGAACGATCAAACGCGAAGCATTCTTCGCCACGATACGATAGTTGAACACCATCGATCGGCATCGGGGTAAAAAAGCATCTGAACATATGCTTTTTCGATGTTGATGCAAGGATATCTGCATGGTTAATAATTACACGTTTAGCGGTGAGAAGCGAAATTTCATATAACTGAAATGAATCCTCTGTGGGCAATTCGCAATACTCATCTGCGGGATCGTCGATCTCGACAAAACTATTCCTGCTGGTGACGACATAGATTTGACCATTGGAACACTTTCCAATGTTGCTTTCCAAGCCGAACGAATTAAAGATAATATAGTCACGGAATAATTCGGCAGCGGAATCATAGATTTTGTTCACACCACAGCAGATTTGCAGTTGGAATTTTAAAGGAGCCGCCCAATTGGTTTTGCCTATATTTTTAAGTGATATCGTGCATTCACGGATGGTGTAGCACATTTCATTTCCATAAACAGATAGCCTATGCTCCGTGAGCAAATTGCCGTTTTGGAATACTTTTAGGATGGGGCGCTGTGTGATTTCGGATAGACGAATGTTTGGCAGGCAGAGGAAGATATCCTCATTTTCCAATTGATAGCAAGGCTTGATTTGCTCTTTCCTGGAAATGATTCTATCGCCGATCCGTTTGCGCCGCATATTTTGCATCTGCTTTTTCTCTGCATCGGTTTTCTTATTGAACCATTCTTGAAGCAGAATATCCCAGCGATTATTTGTATTTAGCGCAGGACTGTCACCACGCAGCAGCATATCCATTTTGCCGGCGACAGCGTCGCAGACCGCAGCCATATATACAGGTTCATGAGAAAGGAGAAATTTTAAGCTGGACTTTAACGCCCAAAAGCCAGAGCCAAATTTTATCTGGGCATCGTCTTTATCGTCACTGCCGCTAAGACGCTTCTGAATATTTTGGGTCAAAATCTCAAATGCAGTGTCAGAACTGTCATACTGGGATTCCAGATTGTTTTTATAAAAAGAATAGATGATCTCAAACAACTCACTGATTGAGTCTGCCGGAGCAAGCGATTGGATTCTCAGCGTGTTATAATATTTTTGACCATAGTCCGCAAAATACCGAACACTTAAGCGGAGCAGTTCTGTCATCTTTTTGTAGCAGCTTTGCCAGGAAGGAGCGGACTGTAATTCATCATAACCTAAGCCAGACAGAATGTATTTCCACAGTTGCCCGTCATCTGAGTTTTTCAAGGCATCCATTTTTTGCGTCAGAAAAATTGCGGCGCAAATGAGCTCCTTTTGTTCCAGCTGGTTTAACGAATTTACATCATACTTAGCCTTAACCAGCCGCTGAAATAACTCTTTTCCGGCTGCAGTTATGTCATTAAATTGTTCTTCTGATGGAACGTATTCTCCGATAAACGGAATATTTGCGAACAAGACGTAACACAGCTTGGTGGCGGAATCCCAGCTTTCCAGCTCGCATGGACTTGCCTGCATTGTTTTGGCAAGGTCATATTTTTCTTGCGTTTGAAGTGTGATGCTTTCAAATGACATAACAGTATCCTCCGCAATCGTTTTGGAGTCCTTATGGGAAACCGCTTATACCATGTTCGTTGCTGAACTTTTTGAACAAAGCGAGAATGCTATTTTTGATATTATTTTGGCTGATATTACTAATCATTATAGCATATGGCGTCGAAATATGGTAGCACTTTGCAAAATACGGACATAAGATTTCCGCTTATACAAAAACAAGGGACATCCTCTGAATCGGAGAGGATGTCCCTTGCGCTCACACCAAGCGCCTCCGCGATGGACTGAAGGTCATCCAAAGTTGGAATTCCTTCGTACATCCAACGGCGAATCGTGCGTGGAGTGCGGTCAACAATTGCCGCAAACTCCTTCTGCGAAATATGGCGCTGCCAGAGAATGTGAGCGAAGTTGCTCCCTGCGATTTTTGAGAGAGCAACTTTTTTCTGTGCCATAGAAATTACCCCTTTCTATTTGGTAAATAAGTTCATCCTCCTAGTGAAAGGGTAATCAATGGGTAACTTCAGTATAACATAACCGTACAAATTTGTCATGTGGGTTGCTCAGAAAGACATAGAGCTGACGAAAATATAGTCCGGTTGCGCATTGACAAGGCTTGTCAACCTGAACTAGAGTATAAACAGGATATGCGCATATCTGCTTGGAGGGATACCATGAAAACAGCTTTGGCGGTGATTCGGACACGCTGTAACTACTCACAAATGACTTTGGCTTTGGTGCTTGGTCTTTCGCGTCAAGTCGTCAGTGCGTGGGAAAACGGAAATAAGAAGATCCCCGAGGGACGGCTTACCGAACTTGCTTTGCTGTTTGGTGTCCCGGTAACGCTTTTAACGACGAAGGAACTTGACGTTGTTGAACGCTGGTGTGACAGGCCGGTGTTTCCCACGCAAAAGCAGGGACGGCAGGTGTTTTCGTTTGAACCGGTTGGAGAGAATCGGAACGTAATCCTGAACGAGCCGTCAGCCCCGATGCCGGCGGTGCAAAGTAGGGATCTGATGCAGCGCAGAAACTATACCATGCGGCAGCTTGCAGCATGTACGCAGATTCGCGCAGAGCAGCAGACGAAAGATCTGAGCATCGCAGAACCCTGTATCACGATTTTAGAACAGATGCGTCGGCTCTTTGATACGGCGTTGACCGCAGAACCGCGTGTTCAGGAACAGATTCTGCGGTTCGTGCTGGAGCAAATTATGCTGCTGTGTCAGGTGCTTTCCCCGGACGCGCAGGACGCTGCAAACCTTACAGACTGGCAAAGACAGCAGCTTCATATGCTCCGAACCCATTGGGCCGCTATGAACCGTGAGCGCAGAAAACGAGAACAAAATCATGCGATCACAGAAACAAAAGATATTAAAGAATGCAGTCTGACGGAACGGCTCAACACACTCTACCATCACGCAATGACGCAGGGAATGGATCGTCGGGATCTGCAGCTCTATCTGGAACGGATTTGGGAGGAGGAATATGAAAGAGCAGATGAGAATTGAATTACATAATGAAACAGAATATACAGAGCGTATTTCATTTCAGGATATTTGGACACACGCAAGTAGGCTGAAGTATGCCGGTTGCCGCGTGGCTGCAATCACAGACCGAAATTCGGTGGATGGTATTCACATGGCAGAGCACGATTTTATGCGGAGAGGAATCCAGCCGATTTACGGCGTAACGCTCAGCTGCATCGATGTTGATGACCGCTATGATGTGGTATTGCTCGCGGCAAATCTGACAGGTCGTGACAATATTTTTCGCTTGATTGAACTGCTGGAGAGCAACCGGTTTTCGTTTGGGCGTGCCGTTACCAGAGAACAGCTGGATGCCCATCGCAAGGGAATCCTTCTGGGGGCGGCTGCAAAGAACGGTCAGATCGTTCGTGCCATTCTGCATCGGCGGGATCAAAGGTATCTGGAGACGATCACGCAAGACTACGACTATCTGGAATTTACCAGTGAACCTTACGATATTGCAGCGACGGTGGTTCAGCTAGCCGCGCAGGGAAATCTGCCGCTGTGCGCCGTCCAGTATGCCGTGCTGAACGAGCCAAGTGTGCCGCTGGAGAAATACGCCTACCTGACACTCTGCCGTTATTACTGGCAGGAGGCAGATGCACAGTATTTCAAAACGACAGAGGAGCTGCGCGAGGAAATGAACGCTCTGTATGTCCTGCCCGTGGAAAAGCTGGTCGGTCAAAAGGTCTTGTACGATGATCCGCAAAGAGTATTTTCACGAGTGGAGCCGATGCCGACGTTAGAAGAAATCCTGTGCACAAACGACGCCTCTTTTCATGCAGCGCGTATGCAGGAACTGAACATTCGTTTAAATTGTGCAATGCAGGAAAAATACGGTGCACATTGCCCGGCGCAGGTTTCAGAACGCGTTCAAAGGGAGCTGACGGAAATCGATGCGCAAAAGCAGGCGCATGTGATGTTGGTGCTTGCAGATATGGCAAAACAGGGCGACAACTCACAGGAACATATGATGGTTGCCGGAGAATACGCAAATTTTGAAATTCTCTATCTGCTTGGTGTCACGGAGCTTGACCCGCTGCCGCGCCATATTTATTGCAGGGTTTGCGGGTGTTGGCTGGAAACACAGGCTGAGATCGGCGAGAGCGTTGCTTGCCCGCGCTGCGGACAGATGGCTGTTGTATCCGGACTGAATGTACCGGTGGAACCGATACACGCATTATTAAAAGACGGCGCACACTTTGAGATTCGCGCTTCTGCTGAACGCATTTCGCGCTGGAAAGAAGATCTCAAAGAAACAAGCTACATTGTGCTGCAAACACCGCCAAGAGATCCGCTCCCGAGAGAAGCGGATATGGGCACGCTTTGTCAGATCGCGGCGGAACTCGGCGCGGGAGACTGGTGCAGGGAACGCGAATTTACATACCGGTTAACTTCCCATCTGCCACGAAATCGGGACAGCGGCACACTTCAAAAATGGCTGCTGCCGGGTGTGGGTGCGCCGGACCTTATTCAGCACCTACCAACGCGAAAGCTTGCGAAGAACGTTTACCAGCTCGAAATGCAGCCAAGCTATGCAGTTGCATGTGCCAGTCTTTCCCCCACCGCAAGTGCAACATTGTCATTTCTTACCGCCTGTGAAAAGGCTACCGGTGTTTCTGCAAGCGAGATCTTGCTCAACGCGCAGGAGGTTCTTGCATATATCAGAGCGGTTGTGCTGCGTGAAAAAGAGCCGTTGGACGCTGCTGCGTATGCGCTTTGGGTATGTGGTTTCAGTTCGGAGGAACCGTATGAAGAAAATGACCTGTACCCATCGGTTCAGGCAGTTGTGCAAAAAATGCCGCTAAAGAGTTTCGCGGATCTGACGAGAGTCTTTTCGATGCAGCATGGAACGGGAACATGGAAAAACAATGCAGAAAGTCTTTTGGCTACCGGAGCAGCAACGACGGAACAGGTTATTACCTGCAGAGAAGATGTGATGGAATATCTGTTGGCTCGTAGGGTCGAGAGAGAAACAGCTTATGAAATGATGGAAGGTGTTCGCAAGGGGCGGGCAGATGCACTTTGGAATCCGAGCAATTCTTCTCCGGACGCCAAGCGACAGCAACAGATTTTGCAGGATTGTGGGGCAGAGGATTGGTTCATAGAGAGTTGCAGAAAGATAAAATATCTGTTTCCGCGCGCCCACGCAGCGGCCTTTTCTGCAAATTTGATCAGAATCATGTGGTATTGTATTCATGAACCGGAGTGTGTTGCACAATGGGAGCCGTAATCGTTAGTGTCCCAAAAAGCAAATAAAACGATCGAACCGCCCGAATCCATTGCGCTGCAATGGATTCGGGCGGCTTGCTCTGTACTCATGAAGTCAGGAAGGGCGAAAATGAGCCAAAAACATCCCGTAAAGTTCCGTATAAACCGACTTATATACGCTTGCAATGCTATTTCTGGCGAATCAAATTGGGCGTCAACCGAGAAACTAGTTCCTGCTTTGCTATACGGTCATCGCTTAGACTTTGTTCGCATTTCTTCTGAGCATACCATACGAACGACATAATTTGGATCGGATTCGCACTTTCCCATAATATAGGATTTGGTTGAAGCAGAAACCCCTTGTGCATGGCTGAGTCTTCTTAAAATTGAATTTTTTATATATGCGCAGTCACTGTCGATTAAATTTATCAGTTGATGCTCAACTATATTTCCGTTGTTTGGATTTCGAGCCAAAGCTAAGCAAATTCTTGAGGCAATGCACCGTAAGTCTAGGCAATCTGAACGTAACCAAGCAAGTACATTTTGGAGCACTACCGCTTCTACGCCGGTCGGTAATGTAGCAGCGTCTGAAACTTCAAAATACTCATCAACAATTCTCGCTACCGAAATGGAAGTTGCTGTATCATTCTGAATGAGTGGAAAGAGCTCGAGGATTTTTGTATAAGTGTCAACATCCATTGCTGTAAACAATAAGTTCAAACATATCTGCAACGATATACTATCAATATTTGCCTCAAAGAACGAATTGCCAGATGCGCTTATGGACTCATTTTGCTCATAAAGTTTGGTATAGACTTCGATATTACGTTTATAGTCTTCGGGATATTTCATGATAATGCAGATTAATAACGAAATAGTGTCCAACTTAGTACGGACATTTTCTTTAGAATAGAGAAGCGTCTCTGATGCTGCATCAACGACGGCATCTATAAGATCTGGATCCCATCTATTTTTGCGATAAACAAAGATTGATCGTATTATTGCCGCATTTCGAGATGCATACCCATAATATGTTCCATTCTTGCCTTGCCGATCATTATTTCGTTTTATTTGCTCCACATACTGCTGAATAAATTCACCCATGTCGCAACATTCAGAATCCATCGTTTCTAATTTGTAGTCGCCCAAATAAAAGGCAGGAAAGTACTTCGCGACAAGTGAATTAAGTTCATCTGTTAACTGTCGGTTTTGCTTCCTTAAAACGTAAAGGAATCTTGGAAAATCCTTTATTAGTTCTCTGCTTTGATCATCTTTCATTAGCGCAATAATATTAGAGATTAGTCTTTTCGCAGAACTTTCGTCCATTTTTCTTAAATTGATTCTGTTCGCAATTAATGTGAATATATCCCTATACCAGCGTCTAAAGTTTTGTTCCATAAATAAACAGCAAATATCGACCAATCGTTTTTGCTGCATTCTATAGGCTGCTTGGTCTAGGCATTTAAATATATCTGATCCAATTGACAAGACGGCTTTCTCGTTATTTACAAAAGATTTTATTCCGTTGACTATGATTGTTTCATATTTTGAAAACGAGTCATCGCTTAAAAAGTAAGCTACAGCTCCGAACGCAAGAAGTTGGCTGTCAAATTTTCTGTACTCAAGCGGATGGTTATTGCAGAAATCCATTATTGAAGATGCATCATCTGCTGTCATTTGTGTCAGCAACGCTGGGTATATATTTTGGAGGCCCTCGACATCCTTTTCTTTACCATCAAACACTGCTAATTGAAGCAGGTTTCTGCGCAAACGCCAATCACTGTATGTACAGCTAAGAAAAAACACGAAATCGCGTACTTTATCGTAAGTAAGCAACATATGCGTTAACGAGCCATTATACATGGCAATTATGAGCGAACTTGCGAGCCAGTTTCCATATTGATTGTAGTTGCCACCCAATGAAACTGAATATGGAGACGCTATTTTATGTTTGTATTCATTTTCGACAATCTTTTGATATAATGATTCATGCACACGATCAATCAGGGGATAATAAACTTCTTCCTCGCAGTCAGAAATTGCTTGTTGCGCTGAAGGGTCTGGGAATTGGTTATGAATAGTATTTAATACTATCTGCTGGTTCCGCAGGTCAATAAGGATATCGTTTATCACCCATGTCGGCTGTTTCAAGTCTTTGGCAAGAGTCAGCGCATTTTCTAGATATTTAATGCACATTTCAATATTGCCCATAAAATATGCTTGTATTGCGTTCCAACGGATAGTTACAATTGAAAAAAATTCATCTGTTTGGGTCTTCTTCAATGTTTCGGAGAATAAAGAAACATTGAATTGCTTGATGGATTTTCCTTCAAACAGGATCGGCAAAAATTGAGAACACCACTCATCCATCTCGCTGCTATTTTCTTTTTCCTCTGGAATACGCGCTGTGGGATATCCTAATGCATAACGTAAATAGTAATCGGTAGATTTGTCAATGGCTTTTAACACGGTTTTTGGCATTGTTAATGGCTGAGTCTCTTCAATTTCAGAAACTTCAATCTGTTGAAGGTCATCATCTTCAGTAGCCGATCTCAAATAGAACCTGTTTTTACAATAATGATGATACACGGAAATGATATCGTCAAATAAATCTTGCGCCCCATTTTGTGTGAGCTCATCAAATTTATGAATTGTTTTACTTTTTGCGAATTGCGCACCTTGAAGACTCTGCTCTAAAGTCGTTTTTTCTTTTTTGGTTTCATCGCAAAAATAGTATAGCGCTTTAATGCCGTTTTTCTTAACCGTATCAATTTCTGCCTGTACACCTTTTGTGATCCCATCAGCATTGTCAATCAAGAATATGCAGACATCGCTATCTTTGAGAGCATATAAGTAATGCGATCCGGCGGGTATGGACGCAGCGCCTTCTTCTTCAAAAAGATAAACTGTTGCGAGCCCAGTTTTTTCAATAAGTTGCTTTAGTTCTGAACGAACTTTGTCATATCTGCTTTTTCCGCAAATTGAGCTGACAAACACCTTGAGCTTTTGTCCGGGCTGCACCAATGGTCTAGCTACTGGGACATTTTTATTTGTATACTCCCATTCTAATCCGCCTATAGGCGTGCTAAATCCGGTAAATCTTATGCCCATTGCAACCTCCCACCTTCCAAACCATTATTATTTCATGCATTTCTCATCCAACCACAACTTCAACCTTTTTCCCGCTGAAGGCCACGCCGTATTTATAAATCGTCCTGACCCCGGCGGTCGTCAGCTCGGTTTCGTATTTCTTATCGTTGATCTGCTGCAAGGCCGTCTCGGACAGCTTTTTCAGCTTTTCGTCGTTGCAATTCTTCTCCGCTTTCAGCTCAATCAGGATGCCCGGAAGACCCTTTTGCGTGGGCTTCAGCTGAATGTCATAGCGCCCGTCGCCGGATTCCCGGTTGGAGGTCACGAAAGCGCCGCCCAGCAGGGCGCACAGCCCCAGCATAAAGCCGTGGTAGAAGTTCTCCCCGGCAGTATCGAAGGAGCTGACCGACTGGGTCAGCAGCGTCTGTATCTGCGCTTTCAGCCGTGCGTTATCGCCGGAGAAGATGGCCTCCTGAACGGAAATCGCCGTGGACGGCGGGATCAGATTCTCCAGCCGCTGCAAGATCTCCTTGTTATACACCAGAGAAATCTCCCGGTTGGGCAGGGAGACCTCGCACATAAAATCGCCGCTGAAGGAGGGCGTGGTTTTCAGCGCCTTCAGATAGCCGGTCACCAGTAGGAAGCTGTAAATGGTGGAGGGATTGCTCTTGATCTGCGGATAGATCACGCCGGTGTCGATGAAGGTGGTGAAGGTCTCGCCGTTGACCAGGGAGGTCAGACGGTTATAAATCTCCTCGTCCGCCTGGGCAAGCACTTCCCCGATAATATCGTTGCTGCCGGTGGAGACCCAGAAGGGCCTCGGCTCGCACTCGTTGCTGAAGTAGTTGACCACCGACCACGGGTTGAAAATCTCCGTCTTGCCGAAGCGGTAGCCGTCGTACCACTGGCAAATTTCGTCGTACTTATCGGCAGCGCCGTAGTATTCCGCCATCTCCATCACCTCGTCGGCGGTGAAGCCGAAGTAGGCGCTGTATTTGTTGTCCAGCACGGAGTTGATGGACAGGTTATTCATCCCGCTGAAGATGCTCTCCTTGGCCACCCGCAGAATGCCGGTGAGGAAGCCGAAGGACAGGTGCTGATTATCCTTGAACCCGCCGGAAAACAGGTTCCGCATAAACCGGATGACCTTGTCGTAATAGTCCTTCTGATAGCCCTGCTGGATGGGGGTGTCGTACTCGTCGATGATGATAATGGGCGCAACGGCATAGTGCTTGTGCAGCATAGCGGACAGGTCCAGCAGTGCAGAAGCCAGCTCTACCTCGCTGACTTTGCCGTCTGCCAGCTTTTCATAGGTCTTTTTGCTGTACTCGTCGCACTTATCGCTGGCCAGCAGTTCCTTGTGCCTCCGGGTCTCCTTTGCGAAAATATCCCGGATGGCCGCAAAGGTCTCCTCCCAAGTATCAAACTTCACATCCTTGAAGGTCAGGAAGATCACAGGGTACTTGCCCTGATAATCCCGGTACTTCTGGCCGCAGGCCCAGATCTTCTTATCCCGGAAGTAGACGGAGGTATCCTTGTCGCTCTTTTCAAAGTAAGTGCGCAGCATATCCATATTCAGCGTCTTGCCGAAGCGCCGGGGGCGGGTGAACAGCGTCACCATCGGACGCTCGTCGATGAAATCCTTGATCATCATCGTCTTGTCGATGTAGTAGTATTCCGACGAGGCAAGGCAGTAATTGGATACGCCGATGGGCAGAGGAAGCTTCGGCGCACGCTCCGTTTTGCGGTAAGCGCCCGTCTTGATCCGCTGATCCGCCGGCTTTTGCGTATCTGCCGGGATCATCCAGCGGTTGCCTTGCTTCATCGCTCCTGCAATTTTTCCATCCTTGCAGAGTGTAGAAACTCTCCGCTCCGTGATATTCCAGCGCTCCGCCGCTGTTTTTACGGAAATCATTTCGGACATCATACTACCTCCTTGGGTGGTTTTATGCGTATAGTATACCCGCGAAAAGAGAACTTTGTCAACTTTTCATCGGAATAATGTCAATGTAATTTGATATTGTTCTTTTGTAATTTGAAATTTTTCCGTCTGACAGCATATGCAGCCTATCGATTTTCACCATTCCCACTCAAAACCCGCGCAGCTTTGTCCGGGTAATCCGTAATCAGCGCGTCCGCGCCGACACTGGAAAGATACGCCATATCTTCCTCGGAATTGACTGTCCAATACTGGATGGCCAGGTTATTGGCATGGGCAAAGTTGATGACCGTT
>OHIL01000325.1_pt1 | contig 21015 bp, 19 predicted proteins | sample 1568231 | NCBI WGS metagenome assembly OHIL01 (sample SAMEA3879565, study PRJEB24766) | human gut metagenome | biome: human-associated habitat; feature: feces | place: USA | collected 1985/1987 | reverse complement strand
AAACTGTATGTATCGCTCGGCGCACGGTTGGAAAACATCGTCATGTTGGACAGCAAGGGTGTGATTTCAAAAGACCGTACCGACCTGAACGAGCAGAAGCGTTACTTCGCCACCAGTCGTACGGACATCCATACGTTGGAAGAAGCCATCAAGGGTGCCGACGTATTCCTTGGTTTGTCACGCGGCAATGTGTTGAGCAAGGACATGGTACGCAGCATGGCTCCGTCACCCATCGTGTTTGCATTGGCTAACCCGGTACCCGAAATCTCGTATGAGGATGCCATGGATTCGCGTCCCGACGTGTTGATGGCTACTGGACGTTCCGACTACCCGAACCAGATTAACAACGTCATCGGATTCCCTTATATCTTCCGTGGCGCGTTAGATACCGGCGCCACGGCCATCAACGAAGAAATGAAACTGGCCGCCGTACGGGCTATCGCAGGCATTGCCAAACAACCCGTGCCGGACGTAGTGAACGAGGCTTACCACGTGAACAACCTCACCTTCGGCCCTTCATATTTCATTCCGAAACCGGTAGACCCGCGCCTCATCACCGAGGTGTCCATGGCTGTGGCCAAAGCCGCCATGGAAAGCGGAGTGGCCCGCAAGCCCATCGAAAACTGGGACGCTTACACCCTCCACTTGAAGGAACTGATGGGATATGAGTCGAAACTGACCCGCCAGTTGAGAGATACGGCCCGCCGCAATCCCCAACGCGTAGTGTTTGCCGAGGGTATCCATCCCAACATGCTGAAAGCCGCCGTAGAGGCCAAGGCTGAAGGCATCTGCCATCCTATCCTGTTGGGTAACGACGAGCGTATCGAGAAATTGGCGAAAGAACTCGACCTCAGCCTGGAAGGCATCGAAATCGTTAACCTGCGCCACGACCGCGAAGCTGAACGCCGCGAACGTTATGCCAAGATATTGGCCGAGAAGAAAGCCCGCGAAGGTTATACATTCGAGGAAGCCAACGACAAGATGTTCGAGCGTAACTATTTCGGCATGATGATGGTAGAGACTGGCGAAGCGGACGCATTCATCACGGGCGTGTATACCAAATACTCCAACACCATCAAGGTTGCCAAAGAAGTCATCGGCATACAACCGGAATACAACCATTTCGGTACCATGCACATCATGAACAGTAAGAAAGGTACGTACTTCCTGGCAGACACGCTTATCAACCGCCATCCCGACACGGAAACGATGATAGACATTGCACGGCTATCCGAAAAGACCGTGCGTTTCTTCAATCACGAACCGGTCATCGCCATGTTGTCCTATTCCAATTTCGGGACGGACACATGCGGAAGCCCGGCTAGCATCCATAAAGCCGTAGAGTATATGCAGGAGAACTACCCGAACCTACCCATCGACGGGGAGATGCAGGTGAACTTCGCCATGAACAATGAACTTCGCGACCGTAAGTACCCGTTCACTCGCCTACAGGGCAAGGAGGTCAACACCTTGGTATTCCCGAACCTGAGTTCGGCCAATGCCGGTTACCAGTTACTCCAGGCCCTGAATGGAGACGAAATTGAAATGATAGGCCCTATTCAGATGGGATTGAACAAACCGATTCATTTCACCGACTTCGAAAGTTCCGTACGCGACATCGTGAACATCACGGCCGTTGCGGTCATTGATGCCATCGTGATGAAGAAAAAGAACCAGTAACCAACAGGTTTATACCAAAAGAAATCAGGACGCACTGCCTTTTCCTTAGCTGTGCATCCTGATTTCTTTTAGTATAAACAGGATTAATATTTACCCCTTTCCTAACTGAACACTTTGTCCAAATAACGGTAACCCACATATCCGCAAACCGCAGCCGCCAAAGCCCAAACAGAAGCTGCGACGGCCCCGCCGCACAACTCCACCAAAGTCGTATCCGAATCTCCTGTACACCAAATCATGGCAACACCCACAAAATTATTGAAGACATGTGCCGCCACCGGAATCCAGATCGTTCCCGACCGCCAATACAACCAACCCAAAACCCAACCAAAAACTACAGCTCCCGGTATTTGTGCAGGATTGCCATGTATGACTCCGAATATCAAGGCTGAAAGCAAAATGGCCATCCACGGACGCATCCTGTGCCGGATAAGATGCCGCTGGATTCCCATCCGGAACACCAGTTCCTCGGTAACAGGCCCGACTAAAACAATGGCCAAAACTCCCCAAGGGTTATACACAAGCGTGGCAAATACATCCTTATTCAAGTCCTCTAATGTCAAAGTCTCCAATAACAGGTTCACAATAAAAATGACGGGCAACATCCATAAGACCACACCGGCGTATACCGGCCATTTTATTTGCCCGAAACGGAAACTTTTACGGTCTGTCCATCTCAACAAAGTCATCACCGCCCATACCACACCCCCGTTTAATAACAGAGAAATCCCCAAGGCCGATGGAGAAGCTGCCAATGCGTTCACATCCAAACGCCCTTCGTGAAGCAAATCCGAAAGATTGAAAAAGAACAAGACTACCAAGGAAGACAAAACCTGGGCCAACAAAAAAATAATCACCAGACAAATCGTACGTTTCATACCCATCTCCTTTCCAAGCTATTGCTCCTTGTTTAAAATCATTCTCACCATAGCCTCATCCTCGCGAAGCTGATGAACCAATTCCCCTTTATTCCTGAACTTCCTTTCATCTCTCAAACGCCTGACGAAACTCAACGTCAAACGACAACCGTACAAATCCCCGGCAAAATCCAACAAATGTACTTCTATGGTGCGATTCTCACCGTTTTCCATCGTCGGCCGAAGACCGATATTCAACATTCCGCCCCAAACGTGTTCCTCTCCTCCTATTTTTCCTTTGACCCAAACGGCATATACACCGTTTTTCGGAATCAGCTTCTGTGAATCCTCTACCTGTATATTCGCCGTAGGAAAGCCCAGTTCATGCCCTACGTGGAAACCATGAACCACACGCCCCGTAATTTCGTACGGGCGAGTCAGGCAACGTGCCGCTATTCCTACCTCGCCTTCGGCCAGACAAGCCCTGACCATAGACGAACTTACGTTCACCTCGCTCATGGCAAAGGCGTCCGCACGAACGACTTCCATCCCCAATTCCCGTCCATATTCCACATATTCCGCAAATCCCTCCGAACGGTCATGTCCGAAACGATGGTCGTATCCGATAACCAGGACCTTTACAGATAACTTCTCTTTCAGTATTTCAGCCATAAAGCGACGGGCCGACAAAGCTGCCAATGCCGTGGTGAAATCCAACGTCAGGCAATAATCCGCTCCCGTCGTAGCCAACTGCCCGCATTTCTCGTCATACGTGGTCAGCAACTGAGGCTGATAAGCGGCTTGCATGACTTGACGCGGATGCGTACGGAAAGTGACCAACAAAGAAGCCAAATCGTGCCCGACGGCATAACGGGTCAACTGCCGTATCAAAAAGCGATGCCCCCGGTGCACGCCATCGAAAAAACCAATCGTGGCGACACAAGCCTGATAAGGCAAGGGGTCAGTAAGCGTGATAAACTTCATTCTCCTTCGTCATTACTCCAACAAACCGAACCAATCTTCCGGCTGCCGGGAATGGAACACCTGTATACCCAAACTCTCTGCCGTCCTGCAATTTTCGGAAGAGTCATCGACAAACAATGTCTCTTCCGGCTTCAACCCGGCTTCCGACAACACCTTACGGAATATCCGTTCGTCCGGTTTGGCTAGATGCATCTGGAAAGACAGGAATATGCGGTCGAAACAATCTTCCATCTCCAGCCCCGTAGAAGCCATCAATTCACGGCATGAATATGCCCAGTGTATGGCATTCGTATTACTGAGCATATAAGTGCGGTAATCCGTCCGCAGATTACGGATGGTTTGCACGCGACGAACCGGAATCCCGACCAACATCTTATTCCAAGCCCGAAAGATTTCTTCATCTTTCACATCCGCCCCGACTTTCTTCCGCACATAAGTGCAAAACTCATCCGGTGACATCTCTCCGGTTTCCATCAAGGCAAACACTCCATCCTGCACATAATCATTGATATAAGCACGGGCTTCAAAGCCCAACGCCTCAAATGCATGAACCGCCGCCTGCTTGTCCAAATCCACGATAATACCGCCGAAGTCGAAAATAATATTTTTTATCCGTTTATCCATTTCATTCTGCTTTTTTCCGGCAAAGCCGTTTGAAGAGACGGCCTGCCTCTCCGACCCATAATACAAGAGAGCTTACAGCAAGCAATATCCCCCAGTCCCTGGCCGCCAAAGGTACTGTACGGAATACCGGTCCGCCGAACTGCACAATCAACCATTGCCCGAGCAAAATAAGGCATAATACGGTCAACACGCCCACACACTGGGAAAGATGTTTGAAAGCCGAGTCTGTCGTAGAATAGGTTTTCGCATTCAATAGATTCCAGAACTGCAGCAAGACGAAGAACGTGAAAAACATCGTCAAATCATGCACGTCCATCCCTCCCGTAATTTCTATACGGAGGAGCATGGCCAATAAGAACACGACAAAAGCTGTCCCATAACCCAATATTGATGTCCATATCGGACGTGTGATGATGAATTGTCCTACAGGACGCGGCTTCTCGTTCATCACGTTCGGGTCGGCCGGTAACGAAGCCAAAGCCAAAGCCGCAAAAGTATCCATGATGATATTCACCCACAACATCTGGGTGACGGTCAACGGAAGAGTCGTCCCCATGAACGCACCGATAAGCACGACCAACAAAGCGGTGAAATTAATAGTCAACTGGAACATGACAAAACGTTGGATATTCTTATACAACGAACGCCCCCACATGACAGCCGTGACAATACTACGGAACGAATCATCAAGCAATGTAATGTCACTGGCTTCCTTGGCCACCGAAGTCCCCGACCCCATCGACAAGCCGACTTGGGCAAAGTTCAACGCCGGAGCATCGTTCGTCCCATCGCCGGTCACAGCCACGACTTCTCCCTCCGTCTGCAACAACTTCACTAGCCGTTGCTTGTCCAACGGACGGGCACGGCTCATCACCTTCAAATCCTTGATACGTTGCAGGGCTTCTTCATCGCTCAACGCAGCAAAGTCAACGCCCCGCATGCAATTCTTCTTTTCGTCATCCCCTTCTTTCCACAAACCGATTTGACGGGCTATTTCCACAGCGGTACCCGTGCTGTCGCCCGTCACGACCTTGATTTGCACTCCGGCCTTCAAGCAGTTCTCCACGGCTTGGGGCACTTCCGGGCGCACAGGGTCACTAATAGCCGCCAAGCCCAACAAGGTCAACCCGCCGGATTGTACCAAAGCCGCGCAATCATCTTCCGTATCCGTCACTTCCTTATAAGCCAACAACAAAGTACGCTGCGCATGCATCTGCCAGTCTTTCAGTTGGACGTGATATCCGGCAATTTGCTCTTCCGATACCCCCCGGCAAAGTCCCAAAACAATTTCGGGTGCCCCTTTCACATATACAACCTTTCGGCCCAACACGGAGGAATTCACTACCGTAGCCATATATTTCCGCTCTGAAGAGAAAGGCAGACGAGCCACCTCTTCCACCTCTTGGCGCACCTTCATATAATCCGAACCACGTCCTTGCATCCAAAGCAACAAAGCCACCTCCGTGGGATTTCCCAACCCTTCCGTACGGGATTCATTTAAAAAGGCTGTCGTATTGCATGCGATAGCTTCATCCAAGAGTGCCGAATTCTCATCTTGCATCAGCATTTGCGACACGGTCATGCGATTTTGTGTCAATGTGCCAGTCTTGTCCGTACAAATTACCGTAATGGCCCCCATCGTCTCGCAAGCATGCATCTTACGTACCAAATTATTGGTCTTCAGCATACGACGCATATTCAATGCCAGACTTAACGTCACAGCCATCGGCAATCCCTCGGGAACAGCCATGACAATCAGCGTCACAGCCATCATGAAATTATTCAGCACCATCCCAAACACATGCCAATAGTTTTCACTCCCCCACACACCTACCTTGGGAATATATTCCATCAAACCATGTACCGTAAATATCGTAAACGTAAGGAATGCCACAGTATACCCTATCTTACTAATGAAACCGGCCAAACGGTCCAACTGCTTGTTCAATGGTGTCTTTTCACCGGTCAGCACGGTCGCTTCGCGAGCTACCTGGCCAATCTCCGTATGGTCGCCCACAGCGATCACACGGGCCGCAGCACTTCCCTCTACAATGGTCGTGCCACGCATCAATCGATTCGTGGCATACGGGGCATTTTTATCAAAATCCGAATGGTCCGTACTTTTCCGCGTAACCGGTTCTCCCGTCAGATTCGATTCATTCACCTGCAAACTTTCAGCCTTCAACAACTCGGCATCGGCAGGTATCTCGTCTCCGGTGTCCAACATGATGATGTCTCCCACCACAAGCTCCTTGCGTGTAACTTCACACACCTGTCCGTTCCGTACAACCCGCACAAGGGCCTCGCTCCCCAAAGCATTCAACACATCAAATTTACGGGCGGCATCGTACTCAAAATAAAAACCGATGCCCGTGGCCAACAATATGGCACACACGATTCCTATGGTCTCTGCAAATTCATTTTCCACAAAAGCGACTACAAAAGACAGCAAGGCAGCTACCAACAATATCTGTATTACGGGATCCTGGAATTTCTCCAGATAAAGCCTCCACATTGAAGGGCGTTTCGGTGGGGTCAGTTCATTGCTCCCATGACGGGCACGGCTCTCTTCCACTTGTCGGTCATTCAAACCGACACTCAACCAATCTGTCTCTTTTGTACTCATCTTTACCTTTAATTATATACGATTTCTGTTTCATACATCATTCCACGACGCGAAAATACAATAGTTCCGGCAATATTGAAAGCTTTCCCCCCATTTTTTACCTTTATTGTTTGCATATCTCAATAAATCATATTACTTTTGCAATGCAATTTCAGAAAGAAGTTGTTTCGGACTTGTAGCTCAGTTGGTTAGAGCAACAGACTCATAATCTGGAGGTCCCTGGTTCAAGCCCAGGCTGGTCCACAAAGAATTGCCTCATAAACAAGTGTTTATGGGGCTTTTTTATTAGGACTTCTTCTCTTTGGATTTTCGAAATACTGACAAGAAACAGGCTGTTTTGCTTCGTTGTTGACCTATTGTTGACCCCAAAAATTATAGGTTAAAATGCTGACAATTAAAGCAGAAGTCCAACAGGACAAGCAAAGAAGTGATGGTACATACAACGTAAAGATGCGATTTACGTTAGATAGAAAGGTAAAAAGATTATCAACAAATCTGTTTGTAACTCCCCAAGACCTTACTAAATCTTTCAAGTTTAAAGAAAACACTCCTATAAAAAAGGAAATAGATTGTCTTGTACTTTATTACAGAGAACAGTGTGAAAAACTCCATTTAGACCAGAACAAATACACATTGGAAGAAATTATTGGTGTCTTGAATGGTGAACAAGAAAAGCAGCAAACCATTGATTTTATAAAGTTCAGTCGTGAATGGATAGCCTCAACAACTATAAAAGGTGCGCCCAATTATACTTCTGCCATTAATGCTTTGGTACGTTTTATCGGTAAAGAAGAATTAGATGTGAATCTGATAACATCTGATTTTTTAGAACAGTTCAAAACATTTCTTAATAATGAACGTGATATACGAATAAAAAACTTGATACAGCAAAGGAAGCGTGTACCCTCCAACCGTTCTTTGTCCCTCTATCTATTGAGTATAAAGAAGTTATTCAATGAAGCAAAAAAGAAGTACAATAAAAAAGAAAGAAATCTCATTCTAATACCTAATTCCCCTTTTGAGGATTTTCAGATTCCTAAACAAGAAGCAACAAGAAAAAGAGCTATTCCAACAGATATTATAAAGAAAGTCTGGAAACTACCTTATAAGGATATTAAGAAAGGATATAAATCTACCTGTAGGTATAATTTGGCAAAGGATTGCTTTATTTTATCATTCTGTCTTATGGGTATTAATTCAGCAGACCTTTATAATGCAACAGAAATGAAAGGCAGTACTATCATATATAATAGGACTAAGACAAAAGACCGTAGATTAGACAATGCCAAAATGATGGTAGATATTCCTACTATGATTCAACCTATTATTGATAAATACAGAGATAAAACAGGTAAACGATTATTCAATTTCTATCAATATTACTGTGACGAAAAAGGTTTTAATAAAGCTATCAATTATGGATTGAAAGAAATAGGTTCTATTTTAGGAATTGATGATTTAGAATATTATGCAGCTCGCCATAGTTGGGCAACCATAGCATTAAATAAAGTAGGAATAGACAAATACATAGTTCATGCTGCATTAAATCATATAGACGAATCTATGAGAGTTACAGATATTTATATAGAACGTGACTTTGTTAATGAGAACAAGGCTAATGCAAAAGTCGTAAGATATGTATTTGGAAGATAAACATGCAATAAAGAACTTACTCTAACTTCTACAACCTCATTCTTAAAAAAAGAGTGAGGTTTTTCTTTTTTATACCTAATTGATAATCAGATATTTCATTACCGTAAAATGAAAATGGCTCATTTTTTATTCACTAAGTTACTTTCAGCTTCGCTATACTTTTGCGCCATAATCAGAAAGCCTAGTGCGTATAGGCTGGACGGTTACACTGAATTAGTAATAACAACTTAAAAAGATTAGAATTATGAGCGAATTGGTAAACGTAAAAGCAGAGAATTTTAATAACGAAGTTAAATCTTTAAATCAAAAAGAGAAAATGGAAGAAGTAAGAATGACATCAGCAGAAGTTAAAATGCAAGCAGTGGAAGAAGCCCGTCAGAAATTGGCTAAAGCCAAGAGCGTGCTTGAAGCTAACAATGATGCAGAAGCCAATATTAAGAAATCGGCAGAGGTTAATATCAAAAAGGCTGAAAAGACATATCTTGACGCTCTTAGAAATGTGGAAAAGCCAACTACACAGGTGGAGTTTTGGGAAGTGACAGAAGAAACTAAAGAAAAAATGAGTATCACCAAACGGAAGGCAGAAATCATTATCGCCACATCTGATTACAGCATGGCGGTAGCTAAGACCAATATTGAGTTGGGTAAGCAACTGATAGCCAATGATAAATTGGAAAAGTTACCTTTGTTCGTCACAGATGCTAAACTATTCTATGACGCTGATATTCAGTTGAAAGACTTGAATGGCAATATGGTTGAGAAAGGTACTCCCAATGTTTATGTGCCTATTGATACGGCAAATGGTCATTGGATATGGGCAACCTATCACGAGTACAACCTCAATGCCATTATCAAAGAAGGAACTCCCCTAACCATTGAAAATGTCGTAATCAAAGAGTTTACTTCCGTACAGGAATTTGCCCAATACAGAGGGGTGAACAATGTGCTAAGTCGTGGTTTTAACGGATTGGAAAAAGCAGGTAACGCAGCGTTAGCCACACAACATGAGTTCTTTAAAACAGTGTTCCAAAAGGCTTTTGAATTGAAAACCAACGTAAGTGTGGTGACAAAATACTACAACTTGGGAAAGACTTTAAATTTAAAAATCTGGAATAGTGCAACATTGGGTGTTGTGGCAGAAGATTTTCCTAAATATGACCTGACTATTGGAGATAGGATTATTGCTGCTTTAACGGACAAAGGATTTACAGGTAAAGTCATTAAGAGTCGCTATATGATTGATGCAATCAGTAAACTTGCCAAGCGTACCATAGAAGGGCAAGAAAACAGTATCGGCATTGATAAAACGATAGCTGTCCTTAACTCTCTGAGTATGGAAGATATAAATGCCATTTGTAAACTTTATTTTAACCAAATGGAAGATATATACCATATATTACTTAAAAACTACGAAGCCAAAGAGGAAAAACAGACTGCATAAACTGTTTGTAAGGGTACTTGGCACAAACGAGTACCCTTACTCCTGTTAACATGGCTTTAAGTCCTTGTTTATTCAATTTGATAGACATATTCACGCTTTCCATCAGCAACGGTGGGTCTGTGTCTTGTGACTTTCAAACCGTACAATTCCTGCAAATCAGAAACCTTGCCTATTTTCTTTAAACCGAATTTGGCATATATACCGTTCATGACAGCCTTTATTGTGTCTGCATTTAAAGTACGATGGGAAAGCTATAGGATAAATTCGTTCCGTAATCTGGCATTCATATTCTTTAAAGCTATCTCGTTCTTCAAATTACATTCTTTATACCCTAAAGCCTTTATGCGTTCACCACCCAATTCATCATAGAATAATTTAAGCTCTGGATATTTTTTCTCTAAAAAAACAGTAACAGCTTCAAACGGATTGCCACTGTCTTTATTCATGCAATAAGATTCCATCCGTTCTGCAAAGGTTTCCTTTTTGATAAAATGTTCCAGTTGTTTTTCATATTCCACATAATATTGACGAGCAGAAACGTCAAATCCGTTTTGTTCCAACTGATTTCTGATAACTATACCATTTTCATAGTTGTACTTCTACAAATCATAAGAGTACCTCTCACTTAACAATGCCATATAGTTAAATGTGAATTTGTCGTTTTGCTTATCATACATTATAAATGATTCATCATATTTCAACATCTTTTGAATACGGCAAACGTCCTTTATACGTTTTTCCCTCAAAGCTGCATCATTTATAAGATTATTGCTTTCTATTTCAGCGTTGGTAAGATTCACTTTCTTTTGAAGCTCATATTCAAATTCCTCTTTGGACTTCTCAATACTGGATTTATTATATATAAAAACAAGATGCTTTCTGAAAGGATTCTCTTTAAATCTTTGTCTGCCTGCAATCTGTACCAAATCAGTGGATATGTCAATAGTGGTGTTTACACGTTTACCGTCACTTATAACAAATGAAGTGGCACAGTCTGAATAGAAATCACACCCAGCAAAAGCGGTAGAAGTACAAAAAGTAAACATTTTATTTTTTTCCTCTTTTAAAGGAATCCTACCTCTTATGAAACCGTCACCAAGTTTACTTATCTGTGCATCATTCTCTGCTGAATTTCCTACTATGATATTTACATCATCTGGGGAAAGTCCTGTTTTCTTTATAATATCCAATATATTGGTTACACTGTTCAGGAATATCACACACTCTTTGGAGTACATCTTGACACCTTCCTTTTCTATACAAGGATATATACCCTGCCTGTAAGAATTAACAATTTCCACAGCCGCATCAATAGGACGTGCTGTCCGTTGCCTTATCACTTTTACTTTCTCCACTTCCTGCCAAGTCATATAATAGTAAGGAATATCCTTAAAGAAATCTATCTGGCTTATATATTTATCCAATATAGGAGTGGCTGAAAGATAGGTTACATAATTAAATTGCTTTAGACATTCCATGAAACGAAGCTCCGTTTCAGATTTAAAACTGCTGTCTGCCAAAAGATACTGAAATTCGTCCACAACAATTCGCCATTCTGATTTATCATCTATACATTCAACAACTTTGGAGAAAGAATCATAAGACACTAAAATCTTTGGAACATCTTTACTTTCAATATATTTTCTTATATCTGAATCCTTGCATCCTCCAATAACAAGCATAGTTTCACCATATTGTTCATGTTTATTTACAATCAAGTTATTACGTGGACTGCATATAATGGTTTTATGCTTATCTTCAAGTGCCAATGTCGTAGCTCCACAGTTGGTTATTCCTTTATTTAAAATTCCATTTGGAAGCTAAAAATCCTCAATCTAATTAACATAGCTAATGCCTTTGGGTACTACAATTTCTTCTTTAATCATAAATTCTTTATTTTTATTGATTTTTAAAATTCCAATCTGATTTTTCATGTCCACTTTTTAGAGGTGGTTCTCATCTATATTTAAGAAAGTCAGGAATAATTTTTGGACAGTCTTTCAAAAAATAAAACCGAAATGCGCATTTCGGCTCTATAAAATCAAATTAATAATGAAAAACTCATGAAACTTTAAGAAAAAGAGATTTTTCCAACGACTTTCTTTCGTAAATCTCACATATACAAATATATACAACTTTTATGGGGTATCCAAACGATTTATGCTCTAACCTTAAAAAATACACTTAATATGCAATCCTACTTGATTTTTGGACTGTCAGACTATTAACCATGTGAAAATCTTGCATAAATTCCATCTTTACTGCCATTCCATTATATGATACAGGAAGTAAACTCCACATAGGTTGGGGCATTTTATTTGATATACAAGACATTCAAAAAATACTCCACTATTACAGTGAATATAACCAAACTCAAAAATCAATATTATAAGGAAAAACACAGAATATTACTGATTCTACTTGATATTTTATCATATCGGAAAAGCATAAATAAAGGCACACACGATTACATACAGGTACTTACAAATAAATCCCCCTATCTGTTGCTTTGTTTCCTGTTTTTTTAATTTATGATGATTACAAGCTCACGTGTTGACTGCGCCTTCACTCCCCCTACCATACTTGAACAAAAAGAGATAATAAAACAATATTATTCACCATTTTAAATTTTAAAGTATGGAAAATTTTATCTTATTGCCATCTAAGGCACAGAAAAGAAGTAGTGGTTTTAATCAGTATGCAGAAGACGCAACGATTATCACAGAAGAAACTACAAAAGTCCAGAAAGTAAACCGTTTCATAGAAGCAAACACTATGGAGATTGATTTACAGCATTTAAAGAGTGACTGCATAGTTCCCGTATTCAGCAAGGACAATGAGCTTACAATTTCTCATAATGCCTTTATTGAAACGGTTTGGGACGCTGCAAACTCATTCTTTAGGGGTGAAACGATAGAGAAACCAGATATTAGAGTTTCTCATATTATCAAAGGCAGAATACCAGAAGCAATCCATAAGCCTGCAAACCAACTTTTGGAAAGTGACAAGACACAATACTTTGAAAGGATGATGTTTTGCATTGAAATTCCTACTATCTATGAAACGGTAGAGGGAAACAAACTCACTCTTTCAGTAGGTGGCGTGCGTGCTTATAATCACATGAATCTTTACAGTAAGAAAACGGTAGAGAAATTCAAGGTCTTTATAGGATTCAAGAACATGGTATGCTGCAATTTATGCGTTTCAACGGATGGATATTTGAGTAACTTGGAAGTTTCAAATACCTGTGATTTATATCGTTCTGTCTTGGAAATGTTTCATGCCTACAATCCTGCAAAACACATTCATTTAATGCAGCAGTTAGGAAATACCTGTATGAGTGAACACCAATTTGCACAGATTTTAGGAAAGATGCGTCTGTATCAATGTCTGCCACAAGGTTTTCAAAAGAGTATTCCACGTTTGCTTATTACTGATACACAGATTAATTCAGTAGCCAAAGCATACATACAGGATGAGAATTTTGGAAGTTTTGGTAATGACTTGAATATGTGGAAGTTTTATAATTTACTCACTGGAGCGAATAAAAGCAGCTACATAGATTCATTTTTAGACCGTTCCTTAAATGCAACGGAAATAGCAACTGGAATAAATGAAGCATTGCATGGTGACGAGCGTTACAGATGGTTTATTGATTAATTAACCTTTAAATGGAGGATATTCTATAAAATGAGTATTCTCCATTTTTTCTACTACTAAAGATTTTATGAATCAGAAGAATTTCAAAATTATGAGTTTGGCTATATTATTCTTATTTGTACTAATAATATTGCTTTTCGTCTGTCCTACATTTGTGTTTTTTATAGTAGGGCTATTCTTTTATTTATCAGACAATCACTAATGCACAAAGTGAATGTTTCGCTATTATTCAATCAGTTAGCTGTTATGGATATACAGCGGACATTCACTTTTATTATTAAACCCTCAAAAGTAAATGTTATGAGTTTGAAATACAGTAATACAACGGCTGATTTCTTGGAATGGGAAGAAGCCATGAATCTTATTAGGAAACTTTATAAGGATGGAAATTACAACATGAGTTTATTGATGGCTTTAGGTTGTTTCTTTGGTTTAAGGATAGGTGACATTCTTTCTTTAAGGTGGAATCAGATTCTAAATACAAGTGAGTTCACCATAATAGAAAAGAAAACAGGAAAGAAAAGGACTGTCCGTATAAACCCACAACTTCAAAGGCATATATCTGAATGTTACAAGGCTATCAAACCAATAGGAATCAATGCACCTGTATTAGTAAGCCAGAAAGGTACAGTCTTTTCAGTTCAAAGAATAAACATTATACTGAAAGAACTGAAAAAGAAATACAGACTGCATATAGGTAACTTTAGCTGTCATTCTCTTAGAAAGACTTTTGGCAGACAGGTTTATAACATGAACAGTGAAAATTCAGAGTTGGCTTTAGTAAAGCTCATGGAACTTTTCAACCATTCAAGTATTGCAATTACTAAAAGGTATCTTGGACTAAGACAGGAAGAACTTTTGAATACTTACGAATGTCTTAGCTTTTAAATTCATTACAGGTAGGAAATCTGAAAATTTTGCTCTTATATAGGCAGGGTTGGATTTCCTACCTGTTTTTTTTAGTGGGAAAAAACGGATATTTGGGATGATATATGCAACCCATTAAATTTTTCCACTACTGAAAATTTCAGACTTTATAGATGGATAATGTGTTAAAATCAACAAGTTACATACCTTTAAATAGAATAAAATTGCTAAAATAAACACTTTTCAGTAACTTTGTGCCAATTTCAACGGACTAATGCGTTAGGAAGTTGAAAGGACATAATTAACGAAAGGTGTTATTGAAATTATCTTCTTAGATTAAACTTCGCAACTTTAATTTTAGCATGAAGATGATAGCAGTAGCACCACACCATTGATATATACATACCTTATGTTTATAAGGCTTTTATATGACCTTTGGTGTGGGTTGCTATTGTTTTATCCATGCTAAAGGGTATTGCGAAGACCTAATCTAAGGATAAGGCAAATATAGTTCCCACACCTTATTTTTTATTGCTGTCTTAGGGGACTGGATAGCATATAACATAAAAGAAGAAAGATATATGAGAAATTTTAAGTTAATTGGAATGGCTCTATTAGCTATTGTGTTGTGTGTGAATTTTGTTTCCTGTTCTGATGATGACAAGGATATTGACGTAAACTCTTTAGAGGGTACTTGGGGATTAATACAAGAAAGCGGAACTGAATATGATAGTAAAGAAGGGGAACGAATACCTTATTTTATTGAATATGACTTAAATAACCCAACAAGTGATTGTTCATTGTTTACATTTAAGAATATAGGAAATAATACATATACCTTAGATGTCTTTGAATGGTGGGACAATAATTGGGATTTTGTTTGTACTTATAAAGGTTCATTAGATAAAAATATTTTTAATATAACAGATGGCATAGATGGAAGTTTTTCAGTGTCACCAATAACGATTAAAGAGATAAATTCCAATAGATTAATCATACAAATGACAGATAGAGATTGGAATGGCAACGATGAATCCGATTACACAGAATGGGAAAGAACAATGACATTTACAAGAATGGAGTAATATAATTATAAAGAATACCAATATGAAAACTTTTAAACTAATTGGAATGGCTTTATTAGCCATAATTATAAGTGTGAATATTACTGCTTGCTCTGACGATGACAAGGATATCAATTCAAACTCTTTAGAAGGTACTTGGGGATTGACCCATATAATAGAAGAAACGGGCGAAGAATATGAATATGACCCTTATAATCCTACTCCTAATACAGATGATGAACTAAAAATTGTTTTTAAGAAAACAAGTGATAATTCATATACTATGGATTTATATAATCCTGCAAATGCTGGAAATTGGGAATTAATAGAAAGTGTAACAGGAGTTTTGAATCAAAATACTTTTACGTTTTCTTTAGAAGGAGAAGCACCACGAACTTTAATTATTCAAGAACTAACATCTAATCAATTAAAAGTAAAGGGAAATATATTTGCTCCAAATGATATTTGTACTTTTATTAGGATGGAATAAACAACTTTAGGCAGCTAAGAGTAAATACTCAATGCTGCCTTTCTTTTTTTTTACTTTCTTCTTTTTCTTTAGCCATTCAGGGAAATACTTATGAATACTTCATCTACCAAGTGGTAAACATTTTAAGAGTGATTTTCTGATATAGCCTTATATAAGGAACTGGGAATAGACATAAGAGAATCATTCTCTTTAAAATAGAATAGAGTGACATTTTTTGAGAAAAAGCACTTTTATATACTCCGTTCAAATTTTGTCACCCTTTCATCATACATAAAGAATATATTCACATAAAACCCACTTTTTCAATATCTTTGTGGCTATACTTGAATATTTGGAGATTATGATTGAATTGGATATTGAAGAAGACAACAGCGAAATACTGGAGTATGTATTAAAGGTTGCATACAAGTTTTACCCTATGGTCTATGAGGACAGCAAGGGAATAATGCACGTTGGAGGTACAAAAGCGGATGAAGCATTTGAATACTATTACAACAAAGGTGAAGTGAATTTCCTGTCATATAACGAGTATCTGAATGACGAGGAAATACAAGCCAATATAAAGGCTTTGAATTTAGATGTGGATAAGTTCTATTTACTTATACTGTTCATTACCCATGCTTCCAAAGGACAGTGGGAAAATCCATATATGGCACACATCTATCCTCATGCACAAGTGGAATCCTTTTGTGAAACTATAATAAGGAAATTGAAATCTATCAGTGACAACCATGCCGAATTTTCAGAAGAAGCAAGTATTACCTTAAAGATAGGAAAAAAGAAAATAATAGTAGATGATGCGCTTGCAATAGCTTACATAGGAACTATGGCTTACAAAATGTTTGACATGGTGAAAATGACAAGGGATTTTCATTCTAAAGGATATGCTACAAAAGAAGAAAAAGACGAGTTCTATAACAAACTCAATGCTTTAGCTTCACCAAATGTTTATACCTACTATGATGGAGTAAACAAGAAAGAAATCACAGTGAACTATAATGAAGCACTTTTCAGCAGGGCTTTTGATATTGATAACCTATATGAAAGTACCTCAACAAGTCAAACCTATCTGATAGGTCATTTCGCAACCATGTTTGACTATTTCTTGAAAGACTATGAAACACCCATAAGACAGAGCTTTACTAATAAGGATGGAGAAAGAATCGTGATAAGCAAATACAAATTAATATCCAAACTGATAGGACTTACCAAGCTGACACAGAATAAAAAGACGGATGAGGATTTTCTTTATGATGAGGGTTCTAAAGTAAAAGGATATATTGCAGCATTGAAGAAAGCGAAAATAAGGACTGATAATAAGTTCTATTAAAAGATTATTAGTAACTTTGCATTGTAAGATAAGTGTTGACCTATTGTTGACCTCAGAACTTGCATTGAGATAATTAACGTGTTGATAATGAGGTAGCTCAGTTGGTTAGAGCAACAGACTCATAATCTGGAGGTCCCAGGTTCAAGCCCTGGCTGGTCCACAAAGCATAAAACAAAGGAAATTAAGCCGTTATAAAGAAATTTGTAGCGGCTTTTTCTTTACACACAAAAGTTCATTGCACACAATTTGCACACAGCTTCCGAGAAGTACTGATAATCAATGATAAACGAAACACACCGGTAAATTGTACCACATTCCATCTCGTTTCTTTCATAACTATTGCCTTATCGGTTGAGGCTTTTCACCGATAGTATAATACAAATAAAAGGAATAAGCTACACACCGGTAGTTATCCCTTTTGTTCGCAATAAAATCAAGCGAGAAGTATGTACATCACAATTTTCCTGTTTTCATACGCCTTAATATATCGCAAACTTGATTCATGCCTGCACATGGCTTGCCAACAAATAAAGTACAGACATCTCTAATTTTTCTTTGATTTGACTTTCTTCCCCATAATCTGTTGTTTCAAATTTATAGAGATAACTATAAATAAGCGAACTAATCGTGGCAATATTTGTTTATATAATAAATTAAAAGTAATTTTGCCACAGAACTAAAAGAGGCACTCATGAGAACGATAAATCAAATTATTGGAGAAAATCTAAAAAAGATTAGAGAGCTGTCTGGCTTCACACAAGAACAGATAGCCAAATCTATTGGGATTGAGCGTTCTGCATATAGTAATTATGAAGGAGGCACTAGGGAAGTTCCGTATGATATTTTAGAACGAATCTCAAACATGTTCGGTTGTGAACCTTTCATTTTGTTTGAAGATAATATCCAAGCTGATAATGAAATTATGGCTACTGCTTTCAGAATTTCTGATTTGGAAGATAATGACTTAAAAGAAATCGCAAATTTCAAGGACATTGTGAAATCATATCTTAAAATGGAACGAATTGCACAGAATGAAGCCGAATAAGTTTATCATAGAAAAACAAGTATCAGCATTTCGCACAGATAATGGGCTTAGTGCATCCGAGCCTGTCACATTGAAAAGTCTGCTTTTGAAATTGAACATACTTACAGTGTTCAGACCTCTGTCTGACAATTTTTCAGGCATGTGTTTAAAGGACAATTCCGGGCATCGTTTTATGCTTATCAATTCCAATCAGCCACGTGGAAGACAGCATTTCACAATTGCCCACGAATTATATCACTTGTTTATAGAAGAAAAGCCTACCCCGCACAAATGCAACCCCGGATACAGCAAGAACTTTGTAGAACAAAGTGCCGACATGTTTGCTTCTTTATTATTAATGCCTGAATCCGGAATCTGCCAACTGGTACCGGAGAATGAATTAAAGACTAAAAGCATTTCTATGGCAACAATTTTGAAACTTGAACATTACTTCTCTGTTTCTCGTTCGGCCTTGTTGTATAGATTGTTAAATATAGGCCTCATTTCAGAAAGTACACGTTCCCAATTTGCTGAAGTAGGAGTAAAAAACTCTGCAAAATGTTTCGGATATGATACGGCTTTATACGAAGCTGCAAATGAAGGTTTGGTTATCGGTGATTTTGGAGAAAAAGCACGTAATTTATTCGATAAAGAGAAAATCTCGGAAAGCCATTATATGGAGTTGCTCGGTAAAATAAATATCAATGGGACACAAGAAAACGAAAATAGTACTCGATGCTGATGTGATTATCCATTTTATAGAAACGGGTAACTTTTCACTATTACCGGATATATTCCCCGAATATGAATATATAGTATTGGATGTGGTTTATAATGAAGTTTCAAAGAACTCTAAAACAAGAAATCTCATTGACAATTATCTTCGTTATTTCTCAAAATTAAGAAAAGAGACTTTTTCTCCTAAAGGTGAATCTATGAAAGAATACTTCTCATTACAACGTAGATTGGGAAAAGGCGAAAGTGCCTGTATGATTTATTGCAGGGATAACCAAGATGTTTTAGGGAGTAGCAATTTAAGGGACATAAAAGAATATTGTTCTCAAAATAGTATTACTTATCTGACTACTCTTGACTTCCTATATTACGCTTATTGCAAAAAGAAAATGACACAACAAGAATGTACTGAATTTATGCAAGCTGTAAATGATGCAGGAAGCAGGCTTCCTATTATTGATATAACTCTATATAAATGCACCGTGCAAATCTAATTGCGCACATCTTAGGAAAAACGAAGGATACAAAGAGATGTTTTACTATAAAAAATCAACGGCTTACAAAAGATATTCGCAAGCCGTTTTATTTCAACTATATTACTTCACAAACCCGTCTCACGGCGCTGTTTACGAAGATTCTACGTGAAATCAGATGTATTTCTACCCTGCAAAAAGAATGTAAAAGCAACGCAACTGGCTCTTAATAAGTTTACTCTATTTTTGTTGCATCAAAACTTGACAACATAAACTTTAAAAGAAAAAAAGAATGAAAAAGAGAATGCTGACACTTCCGTTGCTTTCGTTAGCAATTTGCGGGTATGCCCAGGCACAAGCCGACTGCATAGAAGGCAACCCTGTCATGAAAATCAATGAGACGTCCACGTTCGAGGCTCCCAAAAATGAAACTGCCGCCCATTACGATTGGAGGACTCCTATCGGTTGCAAAGTCATATCGGGACAAGGAACACCTACCGTCGAAATTTCATCTTCCTTTCTATCACAAGACAGCCCGGTCCGCCTGATAAGAACATTTACCGATGAACACAAAGATACCTTGGAGACTCCTATAAAATTCTGCCGCTACGTGCAAAGCATACAAGACCACACCATTGCTCCGGGAGAGACAATAAATATAGGAGGAAAAGATTACTCCGAAGCTGACATTTACTACACACCGGCCGAAGGTGAAAACGCCTGTGGACAAGTCGTGGCACACCGGCTGACCGTGGAGCCTAAAACCGGCAGCTATGCCGATATGACGAAACCTTACCTCCAAAGCGCGGAAGATACCGCCATCTGGATTAGTTGGAAAACCTCTTTCGAAAACACCCCTAAAGTCATTTACGGAACTTCAAAAGACCAACTGACGCAGACCTTAGAGGGTACCATTGACAATCTTTCAGAAGACGGTTTCCCATATTATTGGAACTCCATCCGCCTCATCGGACTGCAACCCAACACGGTGTACTATTACCAAGCTATCAGTGACGACAAGAAAAGCAAAGTATGCCATTTCCGCACCATGCCGACCCCCAAAAGCCATGAGCCCATGCGCATTCTGTTAATGGGTGATCACCAAATCAAAAGCCGAAGCGGATATGAGTGGCTAATGAAAGCAGCACAACGTAAAATCGAAGAAAAATATGGCGACCTTACCGAAAACATCAACATGATTATGAATATCGGCGACCAAGTGGACGTAGGTACATTGGACCAATACGAACAGATACACCTGTTCAAATCGCAACTCATGTCACCTTATCTCCCCATCATGACAGCCGTGGGAAACCATGAAACTTATAACGACCCGGGTATGCAGAGATATGCCGCACATTACCACTATGAGAACCTTACCTACCAAGGTATCAGCAGTGGCACGGAAAACTATTACGCCTACCAAGCCGGCCGTATCCTTTTCGTTGTTTTGTCCACTGAACATACCGGCGATGCCCAAAAAGAATGGGTGAGAAAAATTGTAGAT
>OHIL01000319.1_pt1 | contig 21231 bp, 17 predicted proteins | sample 1568231 | NCBI WGS metagenome assembly OHIL01 (sample SAMEA3879565, study PRJEB24766) | human gut metagenome | biome: human-associated habitat; feature: feces | place: USA | collected 1985/1987 | reverse complement strand
TCCGCCGAGGGCGCGGTGGACGCCGCCAACATCCTCAAGCCCGCCCTGTCCCGGGGCGAGATCCGCGTCATCGGCGCCACCACCCTCAATGAGTACCGCAAGTACATTGAGAAGGACGCCGCTCTGGAGCGCCGCTTCCAGCCCGTCACCGTGGGAGAGCCCTCTCCCGAGGCTACGCTGGAGATACTGAAGGGCCTGCGGGATAAGTACGAGGCCCACCATCACCTGACCATTACCGACGGAGCCCTGGAGGCCGCTGTACGGCTGTCCCGCCGGTATATCAACGACCGGTTCCTGCCGGACAAGGCCATCGACCTGATGGACGAGGCCGCCAGCCAGGTGCGTATGGCTGCCGAGTCCGCCTCCCCCGATTTGAAGGACCTGGAGGAGAAGATCGCCGCCCTGCACCGGGAGAAGGAGGAGGCCGTCACCGCTCAGGACTTCGAGAAGGCCGCCCAGCTGCGGGATATCGAGAAGGACTATCAGGAGCAGGTGGAGATCGAGCGCGACAAGTGGCGCAAGCAGATGTCCACCAATCGCGGCAGCGTCACCGAGGACGACATTGCCAAGGTAGTGGCCGGCTGGACCGGCATCCCTGTCACCCGGCTTACCCAGGACGAGAGCCAGCGGCTGCTGCAGCTGGAAAAGGTCCTGCATGAGCGCGTGGTGGGTCAGGACGAGGCTGTTACCGCCGTGGCCAAGGCCATTCGCCGCAGCCGTGTGGGCCTGAAGGACCCCAAGCGGCCCATTGGCTCCTTCCTGTTCTTGGGTCCTACCGGCGTGGGCAAGACCGAGCTGTGCAAGACCCTGGCCGAGGCCATGTTCGGCGACGAGAACGCCATGATCCGCATCGACATGTCCGAGTACATGGAGAAGCACACGGTGTCCCGTCTGGTGGGCTCGCCTCCCGGATATGTGGGCCACGAGGAGGGCGGCCAGCTCACGGAGAAGGTGCGCCGTAAGCCCTATTCCGTGGTGCTGTTCGACGAGATTGAGAAGGCCCACCCCGATGTGTGGAACATCCTGCTGCAAATCCTGGAGGACGGCATTGTCACCGACTCCCAGGGCCGCCGGGTGGACTTCAAGAACACCATCATCGTCATGACCTCCAATGTGGGGGCCAAGAACATCACCGCCGCCGACACGCCTCTGGGCTTTGACGGCAGCGGCGAGGCGGCCAAGCGCACCGAGGAGGAGCGGTTTGCACGCATCAAGGACGCCGTTATGGCGGAGCTGCGCCAGACCTTCCGTCCGGAGTTCCTGAACCGTATCGATGAGATCATCGTGTTCCACCAGCTGACGGAGGAGAACATCCGCAGCATTGCCCGCCGGATGCTGGATACCATCGGCAGCCGCATGGCCGCCCAGGGCATCACCCTCCAGGCGGATGACGATGCCGTGGCCGCTCTGGCCAAGGATGGCTTCGATCCCCGCTACGGCGCCCGTCCCCTGCGCCGTACTCTCCAGACCGAGGTGGAGGACGTGGTGGCCGAGCAGATGCTGGACGGTAAGCTCCAGTCCGGCGACACCGCCCACGTCCGTCTGAAGGACGACAAGGTGGTCATCGAAAAGTAAAATAATCCCCCGACCGGCGGCTTGAGGTGCCGCCGGTCGGGGGATTTTACGTTCTGTCTTACGCCTTTACCAGCTCCACCAGCACCTGCACCATCTTTTCCATAGACGGCACGGGGACAAACTCATGCACGCCGTGGTAATTGGCGCCGCCGGTGCACAGGTTGGGGCAGGGGATATCCCGCTCCCAGGACAGGCGCGCCCCGTCGGTGCCGCCCCGGATGGGAACGATCACCGGCTCCACGTCCACGGCCTCCATGGCGGCCTTGGCGTTTTCGATCAGCTCCATATGGGGCCGGATCTTCTCCTTCATGTTGTAGTAGCTGTCCCGCATCTCCAGCCGGAAGGTGCCCTGGCCCCACCGTGCGTTCAGATAGTCCACCAGCTGCTGCACGAAGGCCTTCCGGGCGTTGAACTTCTCCAGGTCGTGGTCCCGGATGATGGCATGCAGCACCACCTGGCTCTCGTTTCCGGCCAGGTCCGTCACATGGTAGAAGCCCTCGTAGCCCTCCGTGTGGGCGGGAGCCTCCGCCGCAGGCAGCAGGGAGATGAACTGGTTGGCCAGCAGGATGGCATTTTTCATCTTGTTCTTGGCGGAGCCGGGATGGATGTTCACGCCCTCCACCGTCAGGGTCACGGCGGCGGCATTGAAGTTCTCGTACTCGATCTCGCCCAGCTCGCCGCCGTCCACGGTGTAGGCCACCCGGGCGGGGAACTTTTCCGGATCAAAGTGATCGGCGCCCTTGCCCACCTCCTCGTCGGGGGTGAAGCACACGGCCACGGCCCGGTGCCGGATCTCCGGATGGGCCAGCAGGTATTCGCAGGCGGTGACGATCTCCGCCACGCCCGCCTTATCGTCGGCCCCCAGCAGGGTGGTGCCGTCGGTGACGATCAGCTCCTGGCCGATGTACCGCTCCAGGAAGGGGAAGTCCTTCACCTTCAGGCTCCCGGCTTTCTTCAGGGGCAGGTCCCCGCCCTGATAGGTGACGATCTCCGGATGGATATCGGCTCCGCTGACGGCAGGGGAGGTGTCCATGTGGGCGATCAGGCCCAGAGCCGGCGCATCGCATCCGGGGGTGGCGGGCAGCACGGCGTACACATAGCCCTTGTCGTCCAGGTGGGCCCCCTCCAGGCCCAGAGCCGCCAGCTCATCGGCCAGATACTGGCCCAGCACCCGCTGGTGGGCGGTGGTGGGCACGGTGTCCGACGTCTCGCTGGAGGTGGTGTCGAAGGACACATATTTCAGAAAACGCTGGGTAACTTCCATGATGGTTTCCCTCCGTAAATTGGATTTGCCCCCAGTATAGCACATCTCCCGCCTCTCCGTCAATCCACCGGGAAATATGACGTTTTGCATAAACTTATTAAGAATTATGAACTATTGATATACATGTTGACATGAGGAAATAGAGATGATATGATTTTGTTAACGGGGTATTCGAATAATAAACCAGAAGAAGATATCAAATAACAAACAGCCATGTAAAAAAGGAGATGACAACGTGAGAAAAAGAATTACCGCCGGCTTGCTGGCAGTTGTTTTCTGCATAATTGCCATCCTGCCTGCGGGGTGCTCCGCTCAAAAAGGGCCCTCTATGGTGAGCCGGGGCTTTGAGCGGGCGGTGATCGACGGCCGCCAGGCCACCCGGTTTGTGGACTCCGCCCTTGCGGCGGAGAGCGAGACATCGGGCTATTTGTTTTCGTATTATTGTGTGGATTCCAGCCGGATCGTCCAATACGACTCCAGGAATGTCAGCGATGCCAGACTTCTGCTCTCCCTTAGCAGAGGGCAGATCAAGAGCGCGCCCCATGGGGTCACCACAACGGGGACCATCGTCTTTTCCGGAGAGCCGGACGAGAAAATGAAGGATGCGGTCAGCGCATGGGCCGGAGCCGACGGGAGCTATGCGGTCCGGTCGCTTATGGGGAGGGGGACGTTTTCGTTCCCACAAGATGAACGAAGCGACCGGGTTTCCTATTTTATAGGTGTCGGGTTTGATGAGTACGCCTTCCGGCTTCAGCGGTATGACGTGTATCAGCCGCGGCAGGGGGCGGTCGGTCTTGCGGCGGAGCCGGAGTACCGCCAGGCTGGCACGGTCACCGTGCATGCGCACATCCCCAAGCAGGTGGTTTATTGCACCGCCGGGAAAACGGCCAATGCATAAACGGCCCGGTTTTCTGTCCCGGGACAGGTTTTCGTCAGCCCTTCAACAAAAATCGCTTCGCCCATTTCTGAACCCTCCTGACAGCCCGCAGCTCGATATAGCCGCGCCCGCCACGGGGTTCGAGATGGATGCGCGGGTTCTCATCGTCCCAGCGGTAACCGAGATATGCCGGGTCGCAGCTGTCCATGAATACCTGCACGGTATGGATTGCCTCGCAATAGTCCTCCTCGCAGAAGGGTTGACCTTGGAACTGGAGGTATTCCGCTTCCAGAAGATGAATCGTGTCAAAGCCCTCCGGGATCATCCCCATATAATCGGTTTCGACCTCCACGCCCTGCACATAGGTAGAGGTGTTCGGCTTTTTTTACTTTTCGGGCAGCCACATGGAAATAGGCTCTCCGCAGAGTGACTTCATGCTCATAAGGATTATATTTTGTACAGAGCCGCTATTTCAGCAGTTTTTCGTAAGTGAAGTTTCCAGCAGCCCCTTTTACAAGCAATATAGCAAGTGCTGCCAGAACAATACCCACTCCCCAGAGAAGTCCTGCGCTGATTAGGATAATGCCCGTGAATTGTCCGATGAGCAAAGCGAGAATCGGGAAGATCAGGAATACCGCCCGCTGCTGTGCTTCTTCGATAGTCTGTGCCTTGGCAGAACTCCGCACGGTTACAGCAATTGCAACCAGAGAGATCGCCGGTGCGATCAAAAGCATGATCGCCAGCCAACTCGCTGCGGGAAGGAACAGATTGCCGGTCAGGAAGAACACTTCCATCTCCACTACCAACAGCATGGCAGCAAACGAGATATAGGAAATCATCATTCCAACCGAAAGCCCGGCCAATATTTTGGATTGGAACAACTGCCGCAGGGACAGCGGAGAATACAGCAATGTTTCTAAGGTGTGCTTTTCTTTTTCGCCCACGAAGGAGCTTGCCGCCATGACAGACGATGCCATGATGGGGACGATCAGAAAAAAGGGCGGCATAATGTTATTCAATATAAGTCCCAATATCCTCTGCTGCTGGCTGTACTCCCCATTGGGAGCAGGCAGCATATCCAATAGTTTCTGAAAATTTGAGGCAGCATCGGGAGCAAATGATATTACAAACACAAAAATCGACGGCAGGACAATAGTTAGCACAAGCGGCACGATAAGAAGAACTGCGAAAATCTGTTTATTTGATGTAATGCCACGAATATCTTTCTTTATTAAGGCGAACTGTCCGCTATTCATATTTTTCACGCTCCGTTTCCGCATGTTCCCGGTCGATCAGCGAAAAGTAGATTTCTTCCAATGACATCTGCTGTTCCGATACATGGTACAAATCACCACCGGCCTCTACAATTCTTTTTACGATAAGCGGGATGTCATGCTCCGAGGCCACATCCACATCATAGATGTGATCTCCGATTTCCTGATATACCATGTCCTTTGGCAAGCAGCTTGCTTTCACACGCACCCTACGATTTCTGCTTACCATAGCGCGTAGTTCGGTAATATTTCCCGTAGCGAACAAATGCCCTTTATCCATAAGTCCATATGTCGTACAGATTTCCTGCGCATATCGAAGCTGATGCGTACAAAGAAATACGGTGATTCCTTCGGCAGCCTGCTCCTGAATCAGAGAATTTACATTCTGAGCGCTTTCGGGGTCAAGGCCGGAGGTCGGCTCATCCAGAAACAAAATCTGCGGACGGTGAAGTAATGCTCTGGCCAAAGAAAGCCGCTGGCGCATACCGGTAGAATAAGTGGCCAACTTGCGATCCATTACATCTGCCAGTTCCAGTCGATGTAAGAGCAGTTTTGCTCTATCTGCACATTCCGAACGGCTCATGCCAAAAAGAGTGCCGTAGAATTGCAAATTCTCCAAAGCCGTCATGTGATCGTACATTTGGGCATGTTCTGTTACTACGCCGACCTTTTCATGCAGCTGCTCCGGGGTTTGAGTGGGGTCAATTCCCAGCACCTGACATTTGCCGCTCGATGGGGTCAGCATACCGCAAAGCAGTTTCACGGTCGTGGTTTTTCCCGCTCCGTTTGGCCCTAAGAATCCGAAGATCTCTCCCTGATTCAATGAGAACCTGATTCCATCAACCGCAACGGTTCCTCCAGAAAAGGTTTTTGATAATGCTTCGACGGTAATTGCTTTCATCTCATATTTCCCTCTATGCGGTCATCTGCTGTGTTCAGTTCAAGATTCATCAGGTCAAAATCGACATATTCTCCGTTGATCTTGAAAAAATGGGGAAATGTACACAGCTTCCGAAAGCCGTACTTTTCATAAAGCCTGATGGCGCGGGCGTTGCTGCTGCGTACTTCAAGATTTAACTGCTCGAAGCCGTTCTCCTTGGCAAAGGAAAGAACGGCTTCCGTCAGCGCAGATGCCGCGCCGCAGCCCCACCACGCTTTTTTCAGACTGATGCCGAACTCTCCGCGATGGCTCATGCGCCGGGGCTTGCGGTTCAGGCTTGCCGTGCCGATGATCTCGCCGTCTACCTTGGCGAGATACTGCACATTGTCCGTTGATTCACACTGCGAACGCAGATAGTCCCGCTCCGTTTCAAGGTCGAGGGGCACTCCCTCCGCACCGAAGCTAAGATTTTCGGTTTCGCCGCCCACGATTTTCAGATAATCCAAGAGTGCCGCGGCATCCTCTGCCCGTGCGCGCTCTATGACAAACAAGCTGTTATTCAATTTCAAAACTTCCTTTCTTCGTATTTTCCCCTTTTGGCGATGCGCCCCAGCGTTGGACATCCATCCATCTGTCCGCAGTCGGCGCAGGTATTCAGTCCCTTTTCCCGGACGCAGTTATGTACGGGGCAGAGCCTGTCGCAGAACGGCGTTTTTACGCCCTCTATGCGGCAGCCGGTGCAGTTTATCATTTCAGGTAGGATCGTTACCCCGTTGAGCTTTGTCCACAGGGCAGCAGTTTTTTCGCGCAGGGCGTTGTCGTTTGTGAGCGTTGCGATTCTGGCATCGCATTTTTCGCAGTCCAGTCCGCAGCAGCCGATCAGTTGATTCGTGCTTTTCATAATCCTACCTCCATACAATCTAAGCTTTCCTGACGGCAAGGCAGTTGTCTGCCAATGTGCCGGCAGCGTCTGCACATTCTTTCATGCCATTTCCTCCTGTGCTGCCAATATTGCACCTCTGTATGCCCGCTCCAAATGGGAATTGATCGTGTCCTCATCGTATTTCAGCTCATTGTTGGCAATCATGCTTGCATACCCGTGGGCAAACAGAAACACCGTGATAAAAACCGTTTTCGTCTGCTCCATGCCAATTCCTAAGGATCTCTGCATCGCTGAAAGAACGGGGATAAGCTCCTCCGCATCGATCAGTTCAAGCAGGGTTTTTCCGTTAAAATAATCCGACTGGAAAAGGAAGCGAAACAGGTGGGGTTCTTCGATGGCAAAGCGGATATAATTCATTCCGATTCCAAGGGCAGCACCCTTTGGCGGTTTCTTCATGGTCATAAGGTATTCCGAATGATAGAGGTCTGCCTTCGCATAGACCGTCCTTTTCAGTTCTTCCATCGTCGCAAAATGATACATGACGGGCTGTGTGGAGCAATGCAGCCTTTCCGATACAGTTCTTGCGTTGATGTTTTCCGCTCCCGCTTCGCGGGCAATCGCAAAGGCCGCGTCAACAATCATTTCTTTTGTGACTTTTGCTTTTGCGGGCATACGCATACCTCCGTTTTATAACTCATGTTATGTATAATCGAGATTATACAACGCACAATGCACATTGTCAATCCGTCTGGAGTAAAATTTACAAATGGTCTTCCAATGGCAGCTTCATAGGTATAATCCGCCTTTCTGCGAAAGGCACCGACGGGGTTATGAAACCGAGGGGTGCTTAAGAATCGAGTTCAAGCCTCATAAGAACAAGCGTTTGCCAGCCGCTTCTTGCACGGAAACCTCTTGGATTGCGACCATATTCCTGAAATCCGACCGATTCATACAGCCGGACAGCAGATGCGTTCTCTGCTACGACCTCCAGCTCTATTTGCAGGTATCCCGCTTGCTTCGCGCATTCGATGCACGCAAGCGTAAGAGCCTTCCCGATGCCGCGCCCCCAGTAGGCTTTTTCAATGGCGATACCGAAGTCCGCACGATGGCGAATCTTTTCCTTGTCATCAATCGGATCAATGCCCGCTGTTCCGGCAATCCTGCCGTCAACGAACGCCGCAATTTCGATGGCATTTTTGCTTTCGCTGTGCGCCTTCAAAAATTTTGCTTCCTCTTGGACGGTGAACGAATTTTCCTCCGGATAGGTCAGAAGATAGTCCGTTTCTGCATGCAAAAGCTCCGGAGTTTCGGCCAGAATATGGCCGAGCTTGGAGGGCAGCAGCAATCCTTGTCTTGTTACGCAGAACCCACCTGTGGACTTGCTTCCGGTAAACAGGTATATTTTCCCTTCATCGGCAATTCGGTACCCCTTAATGGCCTGCGTGGGGAACTGCACCGCCTCCATCCGAGCGGACAACAGAGATTGCCGACTTTTTCCGCACGCTGTCCGTTTACGTTCCGGCCTGTCCCATGCCGGCACCGCAGACGGCGCGTACCTGATAGCGCTTTGCGGCCTCGGCATAGCCCTTGACCGAGCCTGCCATGATCCAGCCAAGGTAGATAACCTCCGCTCCGGCAAAGACCCGTTTCTTCGCTTCTGCAAGGGAATACACCGGAAGTCCGGTTTCCTGTGTCAGCAGCCTGGCATAACACTCTGTGCTGCCGGTGTTGGTGGTGTAAATAATTGCGTTCATAAAAACGTTCCTCTCAAAAAAATGAGACGCAGCGCGTGATCGGCTTTGCGATCAGCACTGCGTCTTTGCGTCTGGCTTCTTTCGTCTCAATCGTGAAATTCTTTGCGTTGATGATACTTTCGTGTCTGCACTTTGGGCAGAACAACGGGAAGTCTTTCAACTTAGTTTCCCGAAATATTTGCAGCCGCGTTTTCGAGCCGCACCAAGGGCATAAAACCCATTGCTTTTCTTTTGTGGCTTCTTTCATCATGATGTTCCCGACTTTCTATAACCAGATTCTATTCTGGAGATAAAACGATCAATGTGCGCGTCCAGCAGGGGAGCAACCGAGTCCTTATCTTTCACCCCATCGTAGACGCTGTAGAGTAGGTACATTGGCCCGTAGAACTCCAGCGCCAGCTGCATGGCGGCTTCGTCAGTATCTGTCAGCTTACGAAAAATTGCGGCCATGTACTCCAGAGGCCCGCCGGCCAGATAGTCGTGATGGAGCTGCGCCAGCTTGGGGTCACGGTATTGCTCCAGGGTCAGCATCTTACGGAAATTAGAGGAAAACGGCTCCTTCGTCCAATGGTCAAACTGCGCCATGCTGTATGCGCGGATTTTTGAAATCGGCGTGTGCAGATAGGCCTCTGCAAAGCCGGCCGGCTCCGTCTCCGGCATTTCATAGCTTTCCGCGCGTTCATAGTCCATCTCATTCATGCGCTCCACGATCCTGTCCAAAATCTCCTGTTTGCTGGTATAGTGCTTATACAAGGCGGCTTTCGTGAACCCCAACCGCCCCGCAATATCATTCATAGATGTCCCAAGGTAGCCGTTCTGCGCAAACAATTCCAACGCTGTTTCCCAAATTCGTTCTTTCGTATCTCCAGCCATAATATTCCTCCTTGCAGGTAACCACTCGGTAACTTCTATTATAGTTACCGAGTGGTTACTTGTCAAGACCTGGTGAAAAATTTTTTAGAGCGTAGCGCACAACAAATGTCAGCGAAAGGATTGAATCGACACGGTGAGATGTGCCGCATGGGCAGCGCAAAGATCACAAGCCCGATCCACGAAAAGGACACCTTCAGATTCATAAAGCAACACCGGCTTTCACAGCAAATTCAGGCAGCTTTGCGGGCTTTCCATAAATGGAGATCAGCGCGCGGAACTCCCGGCGGAACGCCTCACGCAACTCTGTTTCCGTCAGGTGCAGATGATCCGTATTGGCGAGGATTGCCAGTCCGTAGGTAAAGTAGATCATATCCTGATGAAAGCGGCGGGCCGTATCCTCCGCATATCCGAATTCATCGACGATCACGCCGATGACCTCCTGCATCAGAACATCGCTTTGATAGGCCCCCGGCTGTTCGCCCTCCAGATAGAGCCAGCGGAACAGCTGCTTTTCCTCGGCGGCGAATTTGACGAAGCCCATGCCGTAGCTGCTGTAGCAGCTGTCGCTCCCCTCGTGGGCGCGCAGAGAATCCCGCACGCGCTGTGTGTGCAGTTCGATCGCACGCTGCGTCAGCGCGGCCTTCAGTTCGTCCATGTTCTTGAATGAAAAGTAGATCGGCTGCGTGGAGCAGCCCGGTTTTTGGCGACGCTGCGGGCATTGATGGCAGAAAAGCCGTCGTCACGCAATACCTCCACCGCAGCGTCGATGATCTGTTCCTTTGAAACTTTTCTGACTGCCGGCATAAGCACCATCCTTGTATAATAACACTGCGTTATATATAACGCAGTGTTATTATATCTTGTGGGACGTGATTTATCAAGCGGCATGTTATTCTTCTGTTTCAATGGAGAAAACCCGGAAGTTCCACCCGGCATAGCTTGACACCACCGCCGTAAAGTGCTATAATAACGGCAGTCATCCCATGACCATAGAACATTCATTGTCCTATAAAGAATGCATCACATGGGAGTTCAACACAAGGGAGGAATGTATAACATGAAACGAGTGATCGCACTGCTGCTGACGCTGGTCATGCTGCTGGGCCTGGTGCCCACGGCTCTGGCCGCCGAAGCTGCCGCCCCCGACGGGACCGTGGTGAAGGCGGAGGAGGTCAGCGGCACCCCCCGGCTGGACGCCATGGCGGAGAACGACTCTGCGGCGGAAACCACCCAGCCCACCGGGCATCAGCCCGATGATATGGTGACCATCCTCGTGGAGCTGGAGCGCGCTCCCGTGCTGGAGGGCTTTGCCGCGAAGAAAACGGCTTCCACCAGCTCTGCCGGTGCGGAGATCGCCGCCTATCTTGCCGGCGGCCGCGCGGAGAAACAGGATGCCGCCATTCGCCGGGATCAGAAAAAGGTTTTTGCCGAGATCCAGGCGGCCCAGCCCGCCGCTCTCCAGGCGGAGGGCACCCGCACTGCCTGTGCCCCTGAGCTGATGGAGCAGTGGACGGTGCTCTTTAACGGCATGGCCGTCCGCGCCCCCTATGGCATGCTGGATACCATCCGCAATCTGAAGGGCGTGAAGTCCGCCCATGTGCAGCATGTTTACAGTCAGCCCGCCTCTCCGGCCACCAATGCCGGTGTGGCAGGCTACAGCTATGACATGGTCCACCTGCAGGAGGTCTGGAACAAGGGCTACACCGGCAAGGGAATGCTGGTGGCCGTGGTGGATTCCGGTCTGGACATGGAGTATTCCAGCTGGTGGAGCGATGAGGAGGGCGCCAACGTCACCGGTCTGCGCCGGATCCACGAGGCCTTCCGGGACGACTCCTTCTACTCCCAGCTCAGCGACAGCGACCTGCGCTATACCAAGGACTCCCTGCTGGCCTTCCTGAACGGCCGCCAGCTCAATGCCAATAGGCTGAGCCCCGCCTCCAACGAGGCCATGTACAAGACCCGCAAGGTCCCCTTCGCCTTTGACTACGCCGGAGACGCCGACCCCTATACCGGCGAGATCATCAGCGGCGACGTCAACGTCCGCAACAGCGGCAGCAACCACGGCACACACGTCTCCGGCACCGTGGCGGGCTTTGTCCAGAGCCAGGAGGGCGAGGTCCTCTTCTCCGGCGTAGCCCCCGATGCCCAGCTGATGATGATGAAGGTCTTTGCCGACGGCGGCAACTCCGGCGCCACGGAAAGCGCCATTCTCAACGCCCTGGAGGACGCCATGACCCTGGGCGCCGACGCCGTGAACCTGTCTCTGGGCTCCGACAACGGCTTTGCCTATGACGACACCGCCATCCACGGCGTTTATGCCCGGCTGGAGCAGGCCGGCGTCATTCTGATGACCGCCGCCGGCAACAGCGAAAACTCCCCCGCCCAGGGCAATGAGCGGGGCGGTCTGAACCTGGCGGAGGACCCGGATATCTCCATGATGTCCTCTCCCGCCGTCTACCCCTCCAACCTGGCGGTGGCCTCCATCAACAGCACCATCAACATGCAGAGTGTGCTGAGCTGGACCGACGCCCAGGGCCAGAGCCATACCGTGCCCTTCTCCGACCCCAACGAAGTGGCCATGAAGGGGAAGTTCCCCGAGAGCCAGAGCTTCGTTGTGTATGACGCGGGCTACGGCACCTACATGGACTACTACAACGCCGGATTCAGCAACGGCTACAACGGCGGCAAGACGGGTATTGCCCTGGTCAAGCGCGGCAGCGCAGACGGCAGCACTCTCTCCTTCGCCGACAAGATCAACAATGCCAGCAGCTTCTCCGGCACCAACTACATGGGCGAGAGCTACGGCGTGCTGGCTGTGCTGGTTTATGACAGCGACCCCGCCGCCACCACGCTTATCAACATGAACACGGACAACACCTCGCTGACCTCCGCCTTTATTTCCGGCGTGGACGGCGCGGCCATGATCGATGCGCTGAACGCCGGGCAGGAGGTCCGCATCACCGTTCACCAGCAGGACCAGCTGTCCGGCTGGGAGGAGGGCGGCCAGATGTCCTCCTTCACCTCCTGGGGCAGCGGCTCCGGACTGGAGCTGAAGCCCGAGATCACCGCCCCCGGCGGCAACATCTGGTCCACCGTGATGGACAGCAGCTATGTGGAGGGCGCCGGGAAGTACGATGACTATACCGGGTCCTACAGCCTGATGAGCGGCACCTCCATGGCGACGCCCCATATGGCGGGCCTGGCCGCGCTGGTGGAGCAGTATGTCAAGTCCCGGCATCCCCAGCAGGATGCCGCCGCCAGCGCCGACCTGACCAACCATCTGCTGGTGAGCACCGCCGTGCCCCAGCAGGAGAACGGCGTATACGTCTCTCCCCGCCGCCAGGGCGCCGGTCTTGTGAACGCAGCCGCGGCCATTTCCACCCCTGCCTACATCGATGTGGACGGCAAGCTGGTGGGCAAGCTGGAGCTGGGCGACGATCCCGGCTGGAGCGGCAGCTATGATCTGGACTTCCGGGTGGAGAACCTGGGCAGCGACACCCTGAGCTACAGCATGAAGGCCGTGCTTCTGCGGCCGGATACCGCAGAGCAGGACGGCAAGACCATGGTCCTTGCCAGCGATGTGCTGATCCGTGAGGTGGATCTGGGCAGCGTCAGCGTGCCCGCCGGCGGCACACAGGTCAGCCGGACCGTTTCCCTCACCGCTTCCGACATCGCCGCCATCCGCGACCTGTTCCCCAACGGCAGCTATGTGGAGGGCTTTGTGATCCTCAGCGCCGCCGACGGCTCCGCGCCTCAGATCGGCCTGCCCCTGCTGGCCTTCCTGGGCGACTGGACCTCTGCCCCCATCCTGGACCGCGCCAACTGGTTCGACGAGCCCCAGGACGGCGAAAACGTGATGAACAACGACTGTACCCTGGGCGTCAACGTGGTGGGCAGTACCATCCGCAGCGCCGGGGAAGTGGTGAACTTCCTGAACCTGGGCCAGAACATCTTTGATACCGACATTGCCGCCGGGAGCAAGCAGACAGTTTTCCACCAGGAGAACTTTGCCATCTCCCCGGACGGCAGCGGCTATTTCGACGCCATTGACGACTTTGAGCTCTATCAGCTGCGGGATGCCAAGCTCTTTGTCACCGAGGTCCGGAACAAAAACACCAACGAGCTCTATTTCCGCACCTTCAACACCTATGTGCCCCGCAGCGTCTATCAGGCCGGCTACGGCGTGGTCCTGCCTATGTCCCTTTACTACTTCACGGACGCCTGGAACGGAACGGATCTGAACGGCGACGTCCTGCCCAACGGCACCCAGTGTGTTTACACCATCACCGCCTATGGCGAGGGTGACTACGGCGACACCGTGGACAATGAGGAGCTGGGCCGCCCGGTGACGGACTTCGGGTCCTTCGTGGACGGCAAGGAGCCCACCTTCAACGGCCACAAAATGGACAAGACCGGCGACGTGCTCTCCTTCGATGTGCTGGTGGACACCCAGGCCCCCAAGCTGGAGAACAACGCCGTGACCTTCTATCAGAAGGATGGCCGCACCTACATGCAGGGCACCGTCTATGACGAGGACGGCTCCCTGGCCTCCGTGGCGGTCCACGCCCAGGTGAGCCGGACCTATACCGACTCCACCGGCCGGGAAATCACCGAGTACAACATTGATCTGCTGAATCCCCTGTATTCCCAGAGCATTTATGACGCCGATACCCACACCTTCACCTTCACCGCAGATGTGACGGAGTATCGCGGCAGCTACAACTGGACCGGCAACGTGTATCTCTCCTGCGGCGACTATGCGGCCAATGACCGCACCTATGCCATCAAGGTGGACGCCTCCCAGGGCCTGACCCTGTCCCAGACCTCCGCCCGCCTGCACCCCGGCCAGAGCTTTGACCTCAGCGTGAACAACAACACCGGCTCCACGGCGCCCATCACCCGCACCTCCAGCAACCCCGAGGTGGCCACGGTGGATGAGTTCGGTCATGTGGTGGCTGTGGCTCCCGGCCAGGCCATCATCACCGTGTCCAACGGCACCTACTCCGCCCTGTGCGTCATAGCGGTGGAGGCCTCCTCCACGGAGGTGAAGGACTTCAAGCTGTCCATGGACCACTTCTCCGGCCTGAAGCCCAACGGCGCCATCACCGTCCGGGTGGTGGACCTGCAGCCCGCCGATGTGGAGATCTATCAGAATCAGTGGCTGGTATATGAGGACGACGAGGACTGGGCGGGCCTGGTCAGCGTCTCCCAGAACAGCAGCGACGCGCTGGAGGGCCTTATCGACCTGAACTATCAGGCCTCCGCGGACAAGATCCCCTCCGGAACCGGCCATCTGGACGTCACCATCAACGGTGTTACCCGGACCATGACCTTTGACTGGGAGGACGTCTATCAGACCTCCGACCAGGAGGACCTGCAGTCCGACGCCTACTACAACGAGCAGACCTATTACGTCACCGCCGGTGAGACCGCCAGCCTCATCGCCCGGTACCGCCAGACCCACTCCTTCTCCGATGTGAAGCTGTACACGGCCCAGGGGTATGTTTCCGGCGGCAGCGACAATCCCACCACCGCCGCCACCGGCCTGGTGCTGGACGGCCCGGACTTTGTCCTCTCCGGCAGCGAGCCCTGGCGCGGCAGACTGGTGAACACCGAGGGCTATGCCCTGCCGGAGTCCATCCATGTGGTTTACCGCTATGATTACGGCTATGAGTATGAGCTGACGGAAAACGACATGTACAATGGCTATACCTATGACCGTACCACCGGCGATATCGTCGTGTCCGCCCCCTACGGCTCCTCCACCACGGTGGTGATCCGGGCAGACGGCACGGAGAAGGCCGGTAATCCGGCGGGTGCCCTCTCCGGCGTCACCTATGACCGTCCCGACAGCACCTACGGTCCCTTCAACTGGACGGTGACGGAGGGCGGCGGCAAGCTGGAGACCGCCGAGGACGTCAACGTTAACGGCACCCGCAAGAACGTTGCCTATTACACCCCCTCGGAGCCCGGCGTCAGCTATCTGACCGCCACCACCAAGGACGGGCAGTATCATGTGAACTTCGCCGTGGTCTGCCTGCCGGTGCAGGCCAATACCCTGCGCCTGGATGATACCCGGGCCACCCTGCATCCCCTGGAGACTCTGGCGCTGAACGCGACGCTGACTCCTACCCCCACCCGGGCGGAGGACGCCGCGCTGACCTGGACCTCCTTCAACCCCGAGGTAGCCACCGTGGATGAAAACGGCGTTGTCACCGCCCACAAGCCCGGCTACGCTTACATCAAGGTGTCCACCGATATCAACACCAGCGTCACCGCCTACTGCGTGGTGGAGGTATTGCCTGGTCAGGGCTATACCGTGACTCTGGACGCCAATGGCGGCACGGTGAAGCCCGACTCCGTCAGCGTCCAGTACGGCATGGCTGTGGGCCAGCTGCCTGTGCCCGTCCGTGAGGGCTATACCTTCGACGGCTGGTATGACGAAAACGGTGCGCAGTACACCGAGGACACCATATATGCCATCACCGGAGACGCCACCCTCACTGCCCGCTGGACCGCCAATATCTACGAGATCACCCTGGACGCCAACGGCGGCGTCACCGACGTGACCCTGGTCCAGGTGACCTTCGGCCAGGCTGTGGGCGCCCTGCCCACACCTACCCGGGAGGGCTATGTGTTCCTGGGCTGGTTCGACGAGGCGGGCAGCCGCTATGATGCCTCCACCGTGTACAGCACAGCCGATGGTGTGACCCTCACCGCCCGCTGGGGTCAGGAGGACAGCACCTTCACCATTACCCTGAACGCCAATGGCGGCAAGGTGGAGCCCTCTGCTCTGGCGGTGGTATACGGTCAGGCTGTGGGCGCCCTGCCCGTACCCACCCGGGAGGGCTATACCTTCGGCGGCTGGTACGACAAGGACGGCAACCGCTACGACGCCTCCAGCGTGTACAGCGTCAAGGGTGACACGACCCTGACGGCCCGCTGGATCGAAAACAGTGTCCAGACCGGCGACGGGTTCCCCATCTTCCTGCTGAGCGGCGCGATGATGGCGGCTGCCGCAGGCGCTGTGATGCTCCTGCTGAAGCGGCGGAAGCTCATGGGCGAATAATCAGACCGGAAGTGCTTCTGCACAGGCTGTTATAAAAGGCTCTCCGGCACATGTGCGCCGGAGAGCCGGGAAACGAAACAAGCCAAGGCCGGCAGGTCAATGACCTGCCGGCCTTGGCTTCAGCTTGTCAAAAATTCTTTTTGACAAGCTGAAAAAGCATTTTCAAAACTTTTATAAAAGTTCTGAAAATGCAGGGATTGAAAACGAAAGACACCCCTGATGGGTTTCTTTCGTAACTATCTTCCTTTCCGAAGACAGAGACAATCCCATTTTTCTGACAGACTGCAAGGCCGACAGGTCAATGACCTGCCGGCCTTGGCTTGTCAAAAATCCTTAATGGGACATTCTCCGCTGGGAACCGGCAGCTTACCGTTCCTCGCGGAAGTAGCTCAGGCCCAGGCTTGCAGGCGGCTGCTTTTCCTTGTTATTCCGCAGGCTGGAGATCACCAGCACCACCACGGTGACCACATAGGGCAGCATCTTGTACAGCTCCTTCACGGCCATCTGGGTGCCGGTGGGGATGTACAGATACAGAATGTACAGGCCGCCGAACAGAATGGAGGCCAGGACGCTGACATTGGGACGCCAGATGGTGAAGATGACCAGGGCGATGGCCAGCCAGCCGCGGTCGCCGAAGGCGTTGTTGGACCACACGCCGCTGGCGTAGTCCATCACATAGTACAGGCCGCCCAGGCCCGCGATCATGCTGCCGATGCAGGTGGCCAGGTACTTATACCGGGTGACGTTGATGCCGGCGGCGTCGGCGGTAGAGGCGCTTTCCCCCACGGACCGCAGGTGCAGACCGGGCCGGGTGTGCTTCAGGAAATAGGACGTCAGCAGAGCCAGGATAATGGCCAGATACGCCAGGAAGCCATAGGACAGGAAAATCTGGCCGAACCAGCCCAGGCTCTTGGCGAAGGGCAGGGACTTGGCAAAATAGCCGCTGGTGGCGGACAGGGCAATGGAGGGCACCTCGCTGCCGGTGAGCTTGATCAGGGAGCCGCCGAAGAAGTTGCCGATGCCCACGCCGAAGGTGGTCATGGTCAGGCCGGTAACGTTCTGGTTGGCCCGGAGGGTCACCGTCAGGAAGCAGTACAGCAGGCCCATCAGCAGAGAGCCCAGCAGGGAGCACAGCATGGGGATCATAATGGCCAAAAAGCCGCTCATCTGGTCGGCGGGCACGGCCTGCTCATAGAAGAACGCGCCGATGACGCCGCAGATGCCGCCCACATACATGATGCCGGGGATACCCAGGTTCAGGTTGCCGGACTTCTCGGTGAGGATCTCGCCGGTGCTGCCGTACAGCAGGGGGATACCCTGCATGACCGCGCGGGGGATGAAGGATACAATATCAAAATCAAACATTTTCTCACGCCTCCTTCTTTCCGGAAGTACGGAACTGGACCTTATAGTTGATGAAGAACTCACAGCCGATGATGAAGAACAGGATGATGCCCGTCAGGATATCGGCGAAGGAGCGGTTCAGACCGAAGGCCGTGGAAATCTCGCCTGCGCCGCGGTTGAGCACCACCAGCAGCAGGGACACGAAGATCATGATAATGGGGTTGAATTTCGCCATCCAGGACACCATAACGGCGGTGAAGCCGCGGCCGTCCACGATGGTGGTGGTCATGGTGTGGTCGGTGCTGGAGGTCAGCAGCAGGCCGATGAGGCCGCACAGTGCGCCGGACAGGGCCATGGTCCGGATAATGACCCGGTCCACCTTGATGCCGGCATAGCTGGCGGTGCGGCGGCTCTCGCCCACCACGGCGATCTCATAGCCCTGCTTGCTGTAGTTCAGATAAATGTACATCAGACCCGTCATCACGGCTACCACCAGAATGGCCAGCAGATACTTCTGGTTGCCGATGGTGGGCAGCCAACCGGCCTGGGAGTCCTGGTTGATGATGCCGATCTTACCGGCGCCCTTGGGGACCTCCCAGATGATGATGAAGTAGGCCACCAGCTGGGTGGCGATATAGTTCATCATCAGGGTGAACAGCGTCTCGTTGGTGTTCCACCTGGCCTTGAAGAGGCCGGGCAGGAAGCCCCACAGGGCGCCCATGCCCAGGGAGGCCACGAACATGATCACCAGCAGCAGCCCGTTGGGGATCTTGTCGCACAGGGTAATCATGCAGGTGGCGGAGGCCAGACAGCCGATGAGCACCTGGCCCTCTGCGCCGATGTTCCAGAAGCGCATTTTGAACGCGGGGGTCACCGCCAGGGAGATACCCAGCAGAATGGCCACATTTTCCCAGGTGGTCCAGCTCTTGCGGGCGGTGCCGAAGGCGCCCTTGAGAATGGTGCCGTAAATGCTCAGGGGGTTCTCGCCGGTGAGAACGGTGGTGACCAGGGCGCACACCAGCAGCGCCAGGATGATGGCTCCGCCGCGGATCGCAATGTTGATATACAGCGGCAGGGTGTCGCGCTTGGCGATATGTATCTTATTCATCCGCTTTGCCTCCTTTGTTCACCAGCGTCATCAGTGCACCTATCTGGCGCTTGTCGGTGGTGCGGGCGTCCACCACGCCGGAGACCTGGCCGCCGCACAGAACGACGATCCGGTCGCACAGCTCCAGCAGCACGTCCAGGTCCTCGCCCACATACACCACGGCCACGCCCCGCATCTTCTGCTCGGTCAGCAGGTTATAGATGGTATAGGAGGTGTTGATGTCCAGGCCGCGGACGGCGTAGGCCGTCATCAGCACGGCAGGCTGCTGGGCGATCTCGCGGCCCACCAGGACCTTCTGCACGTTGCCGCCGGACATGCGGCGCACGGGGAAGCTGGTGCTGGGGGTCACCACCTCCAGCTCCTGCCAGATGCGGTTGGCCAGGGCCTCGGGGTCCTTGCGGTCCAGGAAGATGCTGCTGCCCTTTCGCCAGGAGCGCAGCATCATGTTGCCGGTCATGCCCATGGAGCCCACCAGGCCCATGCCCAGACGGTCCTCCGGCACGAAGGACATGGCGATGCCGCTCTTGCGGATAGCCATGGGGCTCAGGCCCACCAGCTCCTTGGGCTGGTCGTTGTCGGGATTATAATAGGTAACGGAGCCGGAGGCCACCGGGTACAGGCCGGCGATGGATTCCAGCAGCTCCCGCTGGCCGGAGCCGGCAATACCGGCAATGCCCAGCACCTCGCCGGCGTTGACGGTGAAGGTAACGTCGTCCAGACGCTTGACGCCCATCTCGTCAAAGACCGTCAGGCCCTTGATGTCCAGGCGGGGCTTCACGTTGACGGGGGTGGGCCGGTCAATGTTCAGGGTTACGGAGTGGCCCACCATCATGTCCGTCAGGGACTGCTGGTCGGCATCCTTGGTCTGCACGCAGCCGATATACTCACCCTTGCGCAGCACGGCCACCCGGTCGGACACGTCCAGCACCTCGTGGAGCTTGTGGGTGATGATAATCAGGGACTTGCCGTCGTTCTTCATGTTGCGCATCACGGCAAACAGCTTGTCGGTCTCCTGGGGGGTCAGCACGGCGGTGGGCTCGTCCAGGATCAGGATGTTGGCCCCGCGGTACAGGACCTTCACGATCTCCACCGTCTGCTTCTGGGACACGGACATGTCATAGATCTTCTGATCCGGGTCAATGTCGAAGCCGTACCGGTCGCAGATTTCCCGGACCTTCTTCCGGGCCTCGGCCAGGTTCAGCTTGCCGGGCATGCCCAGGATGATGTTTTCCGTGGCGGTAAAGACATCCACCAGCTTGAAATGCTGATGGATCATGCCGATGCCCAGGGCAAAGGCGTCCTTGGGGGAGGCGATGGTCACAGGCTGGCCATCGATGTAGATCTGCCCCTCGTCGGGGAAGTAGATGCCGGAGAGCATATTCATCAGGGTGGTCTTGCCGCTGCCGTTTTCACCCAGCAGGGACAGGATCTCACCCTTATAGAGCTCCAGCGTAACGTCCTTGTTGGCCGTTACCTTGCCGAAGCGCTTGGTGATATTCTCCATTTTAACTGCGCATACATTTGCCAAGGCAGTCACCCTTTCTTCTTTCCGCCGGGCCGGGGCGCAGGTGGCCCGCCGGTGTTTTGTTCCATAACCAGCATTTTAGCATAATTCTACAGCGTTGTAAATCGCTAATGGCAAAAAAATGATAATAAATACAAAAAAATTTAGCAGAATACAAAAATAATCAGGCAAAACCGGGAGCAGGCCATGGGTTCCCCGTTTTTACGCGGCCGAAAATGATCAGCGTTTATTTATTCACAAAGTAAGGAGGCCAATGAAAGAAAAATAGAGCGGTTGAGTAGGTAGGTTATGGCACAATGACCGGAGATATTGCAAATTATGCATAAAAAAAGAATGTGAATAAGTTCACATAATGTTAAATTTGCAGAAATTCATGCTAAAACTTTATCAAAATTGTCAATTGTGCAATTGACTGAATAACTGTATACTTTGAATATGTCCAATAGACGCACGCTGCCGGTAAGGCGTGCATCACTCCTCGCTTCGGCGGGCGAACAACAAAAAGGAGAGAAAAAATGGAAGAAAGAAAAGGCTTTGGGTCCAATTTCGGATTTCTAATGGCTGCCATCGGCTCGGCAGTCGGCCTGGGCAACATCTGGGGCTTTCCCAACAAGATGGGCGCCAACGGCGGCTTCACGTTCCTGATCCTGTATCTGGTGCTGGCCGTGTTCTGCGGCGTTATCGTCATGATCGGCGAGCTGGCTCTGGGCCGCAAAACCGGTCACGGGGCCATCGGCGCGTACAGGATCCTGTCCAAGAAGTTCAAGTGGCTGGGCTGGATGGGCGTGCTGTCCGCGTTCCTGAT
>OHIL01000314.1_pt1 | contig 21449 bp, 12 predicted proteins | sample 1568231 | NCBI WGS metagenome assembly OHIL01 (sample SAMEA3879565, study PRJEB24766) | human gut metagenome | biome: human-associated habitat; feature: feces | place: USA | collected 1985/1987 | reverse complement strand
GTACCGGCTGGAGAAGATCAAGAAGCTGACGGGTCTGGATCTGCGGGAATTCGACGACGCCATCACGTTCAAGGTCGCGCTGATGGTCAAGAAGTATCTGACCAGCCGCGGCATCGACGCATAAGCTGAATAAGGTTACATAAAACAACACCTGCCGCGAGGCAGGTGTTGTTTTATGTAAAGCACGATGGGGGCGGGGAAGCCGCCGCAGGGTGGGCGGAAACGTAAAAAGTGCCGGGCGTGGTGTGCGAAAAAGCACAAATATAGAGAGGCTACATCGACATAAGGTGAATTAAGGAAATATTCATATCTTTCCTGTTGCCATTTTGTAACCGTTTATATATAATGGGAATAACAGCCGAAAACAGCCACAAGATGTTGCATTTTGACGAACAGGAGCAGAACTATGATCCGTTTGATAGAAGCAGAAAAAACATACGACAACGGGACGCACGCCCTAAACGGCGCGTCCTTTACCGTGGATGACGGGGAATTTGTGTTCCTCGTGGGGCCCTCCGGCTCCGGTAAGTCCACCATGCTGAATATGCTGGCAGGCCTTGAGCCGCCCACGGAGGGGGAAATCATTGTCCGAGGCAAGCATCATTTGGAGGCTATGGACGAGGAGCAGCGGACAAGGTTCCGCCGCCGCTATATTGGCTTCGTGTTCCAAAGCTACAACAACCTGCCCCAATACACGGCGCTGGAGAATGTGGCACTGCCGCTGGCCATCCGAGGCGTGCCGGAGGATGAACGGAACTGGCTGGCGTGGCAGGCCCTGAGCCGCGTGGGACTGCGTGGGCATGTAGATCACCGGCCTGCGGAACTGTCAGGCGGTCAGCAGCAGCGCGTCAGCATCGCCCGTGCCATTATTACGGAGCCCTCCATCGTGCTGGCAGACGAGCCTACCGGAAACCTGGACAGCCGTACCGGCCAGGAGGTCATGGAGCTGCTGTGCGAGATCTTCCGGGAGAGGAACACCACCTTCATCCTCAGCTCCCATGACCCGCAGATGCAGTGTTATACGGATCGTACCGTCTATTTCAGCGACGGAAAGATAGAGATAGAAAATCACCACACCGGAGAGGAGAACGCACAGTGAAAAGAGAAACGGTAAAACGGGTACTGGCCCTGTTGATCTGCGTATTGATGACAGTATCCCTGCTGCCCGCCGTCGCTATGGCGGAAGAAGTCACAGAGGATGTGATAGATGACAGCACCATTGAGGCTTACACGTCTTACGAAAACGGAGAGGACGCCGGCGTCAGCGGGGTCTCGGTTACAGACGAAAAGCCCAACACGGATATCAAGGTCATACCCAGCGACGCCAACGCCCTGATCCTGATGGATACCGGCGCACAGTCCCCCAAAGGCGTTCCCGGTCAGGTGGTGAAGATCGTGCTGCCGCTGGCGGTGAACAAGGAGTACTTGCCCAGCGAGAAATACATGCTGCGCAACATCAACATCTATCCCGATGTGCCTACCGACGCCAGCGTGTCCAACTGGCCCTTTGAGCTGATCTACGCCAGCGATGTGCAGCACTTAAAGGATATGTCCTACAACTCCACGGCGGAGGTGTGGTTCGAGTTCAAGATCAGCGAGTTCGCCAGTAAGGGCCGCTACGCTGTGCCCTTTAAGATCAATGCCACCGTGTGGCGAGAGGACGCCGTGAACGGCACCACCATCACCGAGGACGTGACCTTCAAGGTCAGTGCCTATGTGACCGTTACCGACAACGGCAATATGTCCGGCGTCACCACCTCCTTCGGCAGCCTTCAGGTGGCGGGTACCAACGCGGGCGGCTCCTATACCGTGCCTACCGGCACACCCAATCAGACTATCTCCATGCGGATCCCCGTGATCAATGTAGGCGGTACCCTGACCAGCGTGACGGTCTATCCCGTGGTGTCCGCCGCGCTGGACGAGTTCCCCTTCGTGATCGACTCCACCAATTTGGGCAAGTATTTCGACTACTGGGCCAGCGGCGAGGTGAAGTATCTGGACTACACCTTCACCGTGTCGCCCTTTGCCACCTCCGGCAACAAGTCCATTAAATTCAAGGCCAACTATTTCGAGAACAGCGCCCCTGCGGAGGGCTCCTTCTCCACGCAGTTTACCGTGATCGACGGCTATGACGCCTCCGCTATGTCGGTGATGGTGCAGAGCTATAAGCTGTATGTGGACGATACCGAGGTATCCGGCCTGATGGCAGGCGAGGAGACGGAGCTGCGCCTGACCCTGATCAACAACTCCAAATATGACACGGCCAAGAAAATCATCTCCAGTCTGGTATTCACCAATTCCCCCGGCCTGACGCTGTGCGTAGGCGGCACGGATACCGCCTATGCCGACTCCATCAAGCCGGGCGGCACGACGATCCTGAAATACAAGATCATGGCCAAGCAGGACGCGGAGGTTGGCCCCGCTATGCTGGGCATCAATCTGACCTATGAGACCACCGAGGCGGTGGCCGGTAAGGCGGCGCAGAACATCATGCTGCCGGTCAGTCAGAAGATGGATGTTCTGGCCGGTACGCCGGAGGTGTACGGCACACTCAGCAAGGATAAGGAAGCTACCATCTCCGTGCCGCTGACCAACATGGGCCGCGCCAAGGCTATGAATATCCGGGTGCTGGCCACGGACGGCATGACCGCCTCCACCCCCTGTTATGTGGGTGACCTGCTGGCAGGCGGCTCCACCAGCGCCGATGTAACGGTGGGCTTCTCCAAAATCGGCGCGTTTGTGGGTAAGATGATCCTCCAGTATGAGGACGCCAACGGCGAGACGTATTCTCAGGACATCTCCGTGCCGCTGAGCGTGGCGGAAAGCTCTGCGGATACAGATGCCAACAGCGTCAACGCAAATAAAGACGGCACAGGCAGCCGCTGGTGGCTGTGGCTGCTGATAGCGATCCTTGCGCTCATCCTGATCGGCATTGTGGTCTATGTCATCATCCGCTATAAGCACGGCGAGATCGGGCCCGGTGCCGAAAACACCGCTGCCTTGGACGATTTTGACGACGACTTTGACGCAGACGGCGGCGCACCGGGCATCGGGGAGAAGCCGCTGACCTACGACGGAAACAATAAGGACGGGAATGTATGAAGCCAAAAGACCTGTTTCGCTACGGCTGCACCAACCTGTTCCGGCGAAAGACCCGCACGGCGCTGACAGCCCTGTCCATGGCGGTGGGCGTCATGTGTATCGTGGTGCTGATCTCCGTGGGCCTCGGATATGAACAGGCATACCGCGAGAGCATCGAGGCACTGGGCAGCCTGACAAAGATCGATGTGACGCCTGCCACCGGCGATTACGGGCGCAAGGCACTGCTGAACGACAAGGCACTGGAGGCGTTCCGGGGCATCGACGGTGTGGAGGCGGTAACGCCGGTCTATCAGCAGTCCGCCTACATCGTGTCCGGCAACTATGTCAACATGGTGCGCGTCTACGGCATCGACATGACCACGGCGGAGCGTTTCATGCTGACGCCGGAGCGGGGCGTTATGGCCGAGGACGGTACGCGCCTGCATCCGGAGGTGCTGTTCACCGACGACGTGGCGGCTGGTCTTGCCAACAAGGCGAAGGACTGGGAACTGGCGGTGGACGAGAACGGCAACGCCCTGATCGACCTGCTGGAGGTGCCTGTCCGCATGACCTTCGATTCCTCCAGCCTGACCGGCGAGCCGAAGGCCGACACCGACGGACGGGCACTGCCCTCCAGTAACCTCTATACCCTGCGGGTGACAGGCATCTGCTCCACCCTGAACAACAACTTCGCCACCGCCGCGTTCATGTCCTTCGACCGCTTGCAGGAGATGACGCAGGCCAACGCCAATTACATGGGTGCGACTACCCAGACTAAAACAGCGGAGGAGAAGGCCAACGGTCCTACCTACGACTTGGTTTGGGTCATGGTCAAGAACGTCAACGACGTGCAGCGTATTGTCAAGCTGATCCGCGACACGGGGCTGAACACCTATTCGCTCAACGATATGCTGGAGACGGTGCGGACACAGTCCCGGCAGATCCAGGGGATGCTGGGCGCGCTGGGCGGTATCGCTGTCCTGATCTCCGCCATCTGCGTGGCAAACACCATGATGATGTCCATTACGGAACGGACGCGGGAGATCGGCGTGCTGAAGGTGCTGGGCACCGTTCGCAGCGACATCTTCAAGATGTTTCTCTCGGAGGCACTGATCGTAGGCGTGATAGGCGGCGCGGCGGGCTTGGTGCTGAGCTTTATCGCCAAGTGGCTGATACCGGTGATCTTCGCGTCCCGTGAGCTGCGGTGCGTGCTGCCCTGGTGGCTGGCGGTCTGCGGCGTGGTGTTTTCCGGCTGCGTGGCCATTGCCGCCGCTTGGATCCCCGCCCGCAAGGCAACGCTCATCAGTCCCAACGAGGCCATCCGCTCTGAGTGAGGTGACGATATGAAAAAGACAACACAAAATGTAAGACGCTCGCTGCGCCGTGTGCTGACGCTGCTGCTGGCACTGGTAATGACCCTTTCTCTGACGGCGCAGGCTTTCGCAGCAGTTGGTACTTGGCCGGCCACCGGTACGGCCAGCGGTGACAGGTATTTGCAGAATAGCGGTACCTTCTATAATGGCAATGCAGTAATTGCCCCTAAAAATAGCGATTTTGGTGGGTTCATCAATGTCTATAGTGTGCCAAAAGGTGCTGACGCAAGTGCGTATATGATGACACCAACTACCATCGACTTTGGTGACCTGAAAAGTTCAAAGGATAATAAAGCTGATATAGTACTTAACAATTCTTATGATTTTTCAAGGCCGATTCGCTATAACCTTACTGCAGCAAACGGGCGAACTTTTCCCGTTTACGCTCTTGCGGCGGAGGCAACCAGCAAGGATACCTGGACTGAAGCAGATACACAGGCTCTGTTGGGTATGGCAGGATTGTTTGTAGATACTTACCATCAGCTCTACCTTACGATAGATAAAATCAACGCTTCGAGGACGGAAATCGGCACCTATCATCCGGCCAATGCGGATATGCTCGGCACACTGGGCTACTGGCTAGGCATGGATACCGCCTTTTATGACGACGATACTGTCGGCATGGGAGGCAACCGTCTCTTTGACTCCTATGAAGCAAAGTGGCGTGCGGGCGGCGAGGAGGCCGTTCAGTTCATGCAGGAATACCTGCAAAGGTATATTACCAAAAAAGGCTATAGTCGGGTCAGCCCCGCGGCACTGCGGATCATCTATGAGCAGATCGTTCCGGAGTATCTTTCCTACGTTGAACAGAATCGCATCAAGGAGCCGGTCATTGACCGGGTGACCATTGGCGGCTCTGTGGGCAGTATCGATGCCGCGGCTCGCACGGTGACGGTGAAGCTGCCGGAAAATGTAGACCGTTCCCAATTAACAGTGGATGTTGAGGTAGGAACTGGACTAATCGCCAATTCGGTGGCGGGTTCTGTGGCCCAAGGGTCTTTGGCCTATCAGGTAACCCCCTATGATCCGGCATACGGCACGAAATACAATGCACTGAGTGCCACATGGCGTATCGTCATCGAAACGGGTAAGCCGGACAATCTGGTCACCTCCTTCGCCGTTACCGCTGATGATGGTAAGACCCGATACGCCAAGATCAACGAGACCAACAAGACGATCTCCCTGAATCTGCCGAAGGGCACCGACCTGCGCGCCATCACGCCGGTCGTTACCCATACCGGTACGGAGGTCAAAATCAACGGGGAATCTTTTACCGGCAGCGGTTCTTTCGATTTTACTAATTCCGAGTCAACGCCCCTGACGTTGACGGTGACCAACAGCAATTTTAAACTGCACACCGACTACAAGGTGACCATCACAGCCAGAAAGTCCTCAGAGAATTACATCACCGCCTATAAGCTGGGCGACGCGGAGGGCGTGATCGATGGCGACAATATCGCCATTACCATCCCTTACGCCATGGACCTGGCTGCCGTGGAGCCGGAGATCGCCTTTTCCGAGTTCGCGGTGCTCGTCGAGCCTGATACGCTGAAGGTGGGCGAAAACACCTACACCGTTACCTCTGAAGACGGCAAAGTGCGTACTTATACGGTGACCATCACCCGCACGGCGGTGGCAAGAGGCAGACAGATACTGTCCTTCACCTATGGCGCGGCGGCAGGCGTGATCGATCAGGTGAATGGTACAATCTCACTGGTGCTGCCCTCTGGTACCGGCATCACCTTTGCACCGACCATCCGTGTATCGGATTTCGCCACGGTCACACCGGCCTCCGGTGAAGCGCAGGACTTCAGCAAGCCGGTACAGTACAAGGTCACAGCGCAGAACGGCTCCACCAACACCTATACCGTCACTGTAACGGTTTCTCAGGAGCAAGCAGAGAATCCTTACAAGGCGGACATGGAGTCACTGGTCAGCAAGATCAACCAGCGGTACAGCCGGACAACGGCAGGCGCGTGGGAGGACTGGGAATGGATGAACCTGGGCTTCTACCAGAAGAAGCTGGGTAATCTTGACGACGACTTCTCCATCGCGGAGTGCATCAAGCGGCTGGACACCACCACCAATGTGGCAATGACCAACATTGACCGTAAGATCATGACACTGACCGCCCGCGGCATCGACTGCTCCAAGCTGTCCAAGTACAACAACGGCAAACCCTTTATCGACGCCAAGGGCAACGAAGTGGACGACTTCGTTTCCATCCTCTATAACTACCGGGGCGGATATACCATCAACGGTCCCATTTTTGCCCTGAACGCACTGGATATGGGCAACTATACTATCCCTGAAAACGCCGTGTGGACGCGGGAAAAGCTGCTGGAGACGATCCTGAACCACAAGTACCTGTCGGATGGCTTCGGCTTGGATATGGTCACCATGCTGATGCAGTCTATCGCGCCCTATCAGAACGATCCAGTGTACGGCGAGCGGGTCAAGGCTAAGCTGTGGGAGGGCTTTGACATTGTTATGAACAGCTTTGGCACCGACCCCTTTGACAACCCCTTCGGCGTTCAGTGGGGCGGCGTGTATACCTCTGAGGGCGCATCCCAGATCATCTGCGCTCTTTCCGCTATGGGCGTTGACGTCCACACGGATGTGCGCCTCAATAACGGAAAGGACAGCGTACTGACCTCGTTCCTCAACTACGCCGACTTTGGCGAGGGCTACTTTGCCCACACCAACACCACGCGGAAGAACGCCATGGCCACCTATCAGGGCTGCTACGCCACCCAGTGGTATCTGGGCTTCCTGAATAACGGCGGGGCGGGGCATCCCTATTCCCTGTATTATCATCGCTTCGATTTCTCCCGTAAGCTGTCCACCGAGGCGGACATTACCTCCTTTACACTGGAGGGCAAGCAGGGCGTGTTTACCACGGAGGGCGGAGACAACATCATCACCGTGACCCTGCCTGCCGGTACGCCGCTGAACGATATGCACCCGCAGCTTCAGCTGTCTGACTATGCCACGATCCTTGCACCGGATCTTGCCGGCGGCATCACCTTTGTGAAGGATACCAAGACCGCCTTCACCGTGCAGGCGGAGGATGGCAAGACCACCAAGACCTACTATGTGGTAGTCAAGCTCTCGGATAAAGAAAAGCCCTCCGGCGCGGAGATCTACACCGATACCATTATGCTGAAGGACGCCAATATCCTGCGGGATCTGGATATTCTGGGCAAGAATATCACCACTGGCGCGGACAGCACGGATATTGAGCTGCTGCTTGACGCAGGAAAGGACACCTCAAATCTGATGATCTACGCCCGCCTCTCCTATGGAGCCACCGCCTCGCCGGTACTGGACGGGAAGAAGGGCATGAACCTGTCGGATTGGACGACCTTCACCATCACTTCCGGCGACGGGACGAATACCCGGACGTACCGCATTAAGGCCACGGCACGGACGCAGGCGTCTATCTCCGCCTTCAGCCTTACCATCGGCGGCACGGTCTATGAGGGCGTTATTGACAACAAGGCCAACACCATTACCGTGTCCGGTGTGGACGACAGCAAACTGTCAAGCACCTCCTTCACCCCGGATGTGACGCTTGGGCCGGAGACACTGGTCTGCTCTCCTGCCCCCGGTCTGGCGCAGGACTTCTCCCGCACGGTGCAGTACATCGTTGCGGGCAATGAAAAGGTGCTGTCCCGCACCTACACCGTCTCCGTGCTGAATAAGGCGGGGCAGTTGATCTCCGGCAGCGGCGGTGGAGGCGGCAGCAATCCTGTAACGCCGGCCACCGGCGCGAAGATCACGGCCTTTTCCGTGCTGGGTGTGGACGGTGTCATCAACCAGAGCGCAGGCACCATCACCGTAACGCTGCCTGCCGGTACGAACGTGACGGCGGTAGCCCCCTCCGTTACAGTGACGGCGGGCGCGGTGGTCAGCCCTGTGCCCGGCGAGGTGGTGAACCTGACCGTTCCAGTGGTCTACACCGTGACGTTGGGCGAGGAAACCAGCCGCTATACCGTCACCGTGACCTTCGAGCGCAGCGTTTCCCAGCAGCTTTGGGACGAGCTGGGCAACAACTCGGATGTGGCGGATCACCAGACCAGCCACACCAAGCGGGATTGGAGCTGAGTGCCATGAGGAAAAGAAAAACTGTATTTCTATTGCTGGCATGCCTGCTGCTGACGCTGGCGGCGGGCTGCGGGAAAGCACCCCAGCAGCCGCAGGAGCGCAGCAAGTGGGACATCCTTTCCGCCAAGTGCGGCGAGGCGGACTGCACCGTGTCCGTCACCAAGAACTGGGGCGGGCAGGAAACGGGGCTGAGCTGTGTTGTGTTCATCCCTCCCACGGAGGGCATGGACATGACCGCCGTCCCGCTGACGCTCCGGCTATCCGAGGGCGCGACGCTGGACGAGACGGAGCCGTGCATCGTATCCATTGACGGTATGTCGCTGGTGGTGGATCTGACGGTTAGCGACCCCTGCATCACCGTGCAGAACGAGGGCTATACCCGCACCTACTGCCTGCGGCTCAAGGAGGCGATGGGATGAAGCGTATAGTATGCTTGCTGATCGCCGCGCTGAGCGTAAGCCTGCTGCTGGGCGGCTGCGGCCAAAACAGCGATCCGTTGGCTATCCGGGAGTTTATCATCGGCGACAGCATCGGCACGGTGGAGCAGCGCGGCAGCGGAAAGGATGCGGAATATGTGATCTGCATCACACTGCCGATAGAAACGGATTTCCAGAACTGCACCGCCAACATTACATTGGCGGACGGCGCGTCCGTCAATGGCGATAGTCCCTGCCTGAAGGCAGATTTGGGCGGTCGCATGGTGCTGGATCTGACGCTGGAACATCGGGATCTGATTATAGAGAATGGGTCAAGCAGCCGTTCCTACGGCTTTGAAATAGGGCTGAGCCGGTAACGGCTCATGATAGAAAAGAGGTGATGCATGGGATTACGGCGTTCCCTGCGCAGAAGAGATCAACAAAAAATTAACAGAAGGAGAACGAACATGAAAATGACGAAGAAGATCTCCGCATTGTTGTTGGCTCTCGTTATGGCGCTGTCTCTCAGCACCATGGCGTTTGCCAACGGCACCACGACGACCACGACCGGGAAAGTAACCCGCACGACCGTCAATTCCATTGACGCCGTGTCCTCCATCACCATTGGCGGCACCACCGCCTATTATGAGAAGGACAGCAATACCGGCGACCAGATCTATATCCGCGCCATGGTGGCCGGCGGCACCGAGAATGGCCTGAAGCGCACCAACGTGGTGATCAACCTGAGCAATGCCGGCGCCACCATCAACGGCGACCTTTCCTTCACGGGTGCGGGCAATGTCCGCACGGCGACGAATGTGAACCTGCTCAACAAGGTCTATACCGTGATCATCAGCACCTCCGAGGGCGGCGTCACGACCAGCAAGACCTATAAGCTGGCTGCCGGCTTGCCCAATGGTGTTGTTGCCATTGCCCCCAACGACCCTCTGCGCATTTCCACACTGGAGTTCGGTGATGTGGGGGCTATGTTCACTGGAACCAACGCGCAGAATCCCCTCATGGGCAATACCGTGTCGAACACGGATAGCAAGTGGACCTTCGTAAGCTACAAAGCCGCTGCCACCATGGCCAGTATTATTAGCGATAGGACTGCGGTTTCTGCCTTCATCGAAGTACCTACCGGAAGCACTGCTTCTGGCGGATGCCTGGGTGAAACGACTGTAAGCGGTGAGGCTGAAGTTACGCTGAATCTCAGTGATGGCGCTCCCTTTGTGAATGTGACAAAAGGTAGCGAGACCCGTAAGTACTATGTTTTTGCCACCGATCCCGGCACTTTCACTGTGAAGTATGGTATCGACTTTACCGAGGCTTTGGCTGATTCCCATTATACCGGCACCGTAAAGACTGCGGTGGATAATCTGTATTCCCAGGCCAAGGAGTTTTTTGGTGTTACTGACGGTCAGACCTACGCTGCTTATGGTGAGCGTATTGTGAATTCCGGCGATACCGTGATGGACATCATGCACAAGTTTGCAGTCAAATATGGTTATACCTCTGAGGTTCCCGCGAACTGCACCTACATGGCAACTCTGAACGGCATCGGTGAGTTTACTTTTGGGCAGTACTCCGGCTGGATGTATACTGATGGCCCCACTTGGGTCAGCGGTGCGGCTGACTTTACCAAGTGGAACACTCCCGCTGTGGGTGGCGCCAGCTATACCCTGAGTGCGGGTGACGAGATCTGCTGGTTCATTTGCTGCGACTATAGGCATCATCCCTGGGGCTAATGCACAGGTAGAAGATAAAAAATGAGCAGTAAGGAGGGCGGGGCTTTCCGCCCCGCTCTCCCTACATTAGAACTGGAGAATGTTTATGAATAAATTGAAGCGCATATTGATTCTCGGCCTGATAGCCATTTTGTGCTTCAGTGTGATCCCGACAACGGTTGCCTATGCGGACTCTCAGCCGTTTTCCATCACAGGAAGTGACGGAACTGCTTATACTCCGGTCAAGACAGACATCAAATATGATCCTGTTGGCGAGATATATCCTACTTTATATTGCCTGTGGGTTCCCGAAGATGTTGAGGCCCTGACGATTCGGGCATCGGACATCTATACAACATTACAGTGCGCCTGTAATAAAGGCGGTACTTCCACGACAGAGAACGGCGAAATAGTACTTTCTCTATCCACGAATAACCACACAAAGCGATGCTTATCTACAAAATTAAAAAATATCTCTGGCGTAGGTAAGTATATTGATTCCAGCACGGATGTTACTCATTTGATGCTCGTGAAGCTATATGACGACCAAGCCACGGATATTAGCTACATTCTGATTCAAGCTGGCGGGACGAAGCTGATTGCAGACCCTCAGCCGTTTTCCATCACAGGAAGTGACGGAACTGCTTATACTCCGGTCAAGACAGACATCAAATATGATCCTGTTGGCGAGATATATCCTACTTTATATTGCCTGTGGGTTCCCGAAGATGTTGAGGCCCTGACGATTCGGGCATCGGACATCTATACAACATTACAGTGCGCCTGTAATAAAGGCGGTACTTCCACGACAGAGAACGGCGAAATAGTACTTTCTCTATCCACGAATAACCACACAAAGCGATGCTTATCTACAAAATTAAAAAATATCTCTGGCGTAGGTAAGTATATTGATTCCAGCACGGATGTTACTCATTTGATGCTCGTGAAGCTATATGACGACCAAGCCACGGATATTAGCTACATTCTGATTCAAGCTGGCGGCTCTGTCCCGACAGAGGATACAACGCCTCCGGAACTCAGTTTGGTTGCAGACGGTGTGCAGCGCACAGGAGAAACAACAGCTACCGTTAAATTTACCTCCAGCGAGGCCGGTACAGCTTACTATTCTCTTGTTTCTGCTGACGCTGTGGACACATCCGCCGCTGGTACGGCAATGGTCAGCGGCGAGAATACGCTGAATATTACCGGACTGACCGCCGATGCGGCAACAGTCTATATCAAGGCGAAAGATAGTTCGGGTAATATTAGCGTATCCACGTTGGAAGCTGCGGTTCCGGCCTATGAAACCACTTATGAGATTTATCTGGGCCTTTGGAGCCATGCACAATATTACGATTTGGGCTATCGGGTCGCCAGTGTGACCGCGGACGGGAGACCTCTTAGCATGAGCGGAATAAGTGAGGTCGAATGCAGCGGCGTAAAGGCGGGACAAACGGTCAAGGTCACGCTTTACATTCCGGAGGCCGGTAAGGAGCTGGCGTCGGTTTCCCTGATCACGAATGACGGAAATAAAACGCCGATCAACGTAACCGTTGACGGCACGGAGAACAGCTTCACCTTTACCATGCCGGCGGCCAATGTGCGCACGGCGATCGGTGAAAGATTTACCCTCAAGGATTCTTCGATTGTGCGGTATAGTCTGAAATCGGGTGTTTCCCTGCTGTACAGCAATGTTGGAGATATCGAATCGAACCGTCAAGGCACAGTGATCTTCACTGATTCCAACGGAGTAACGCTGATGCAGGCACAGCCCGGTCAGCAGGTAACTGTGACTGCGCAGCCGGTGCCGTATACGGCAGGCGATGTGTTCCATCGGGAATTTGTGTGTTGGAAAGACATTGAGGGCATCAAGGTCAGTGCCGAGGATCAGCTGAAACCGTCCTTCACGTTTGAGATGCCAGCAAATGATGTCTATTTGTTTGCGGAAATCAATAATGTCGGCACAGAGGTCACATGGAAAACAAATCCTTTGGACGTGACAAATGTCCAACTGAAAGGACTTAGCAGTAACGACAGTCCGTTTGTCTTTGCTGACGGTGCCACACTGAGTGCTATTCCGTTAGGTGAGGACTGGTGGTACCGGTACGAATTCACCGGCTGGACGGTGGAGCGTGATGGAACGACATTGCCGGACTCCGAAGTGAGCACTTCGCTAGTCAACTCCAGCCGCCCGAAGGGGTCGTTCGGCTATGCGACAAAAGTGGAGTTCAAGGCAAGCGGCAAGAAAATGGCCGTTACGGCCAACTTCCTTGAGCGTGCTTTTGCCAGCGTTACCGCTGCAGCGGATGCTGCCATGGGCAGCGCCACCGTTACCGTGGGTGAGAACACCGGCACCTCTCAATATCCCGTTTACGAGGGCCAGAGCGTCATTCTCACTGCTGCCCCCGGCGCGCGCTACACGCTGACCGGCTGGGAGGTCAAGGACACCGACGGCACGGAGATTGCTGTTACACCGGTGGAGGGCAACGCCAACCAAGCCACCTTCACCATGCCTGCCACTGGCAAGAACATCTCCGCAAAGGCGATCTTTGAAGTCGATCCCGACAAGGCCAGCCCCGCATGCGTGCTGGAAGATATGGAGCTGGCCATCCCCAGCGCCACGGTCGAAAACACGGGCACCAGCTACACCATCACGGTCCCGGCCAATACCGACGCGGACACGCTGGCCGCGGCAGTGCTGAAGTTCACCGTTTCCAAGTACGCGGATGTTGTCACCGCTGACGGTAGTGTCTGGCCGGAAGATGGCAAGGCTTGCGGTATGACGCTGGATACGCCGGTCACCTTCACCGTCCGCTCTGAGAAGTGCCGCATTGGGAAGGATGATAACGCCAAGGCGGACTACACCATCACCGTCATCCGCGCCAAGAGTACCCAGTGCGCCATCGGCAGCGCAAAGCTGGGCAATGTGGACGGCGTCGTCGATCAGACGGGAAAGACCCTGACCTTCACGGTTCCCGCCGACACCGAGGACAGCGCTGTGACCAATATGCCGCTGACGTTCGCCTGCTCGCAGTATGCGTCTATCAAGCTGAAGGATGCCGAGGCGGATTGGGTCAACGACACAGCCTGCGGTATGAAGCTGAACGAGGAAAAGACCTTTGTCGTTACGGCGGAGGATGGCACCACCACGGCGGTGTACACCGTTGTGATCCATCGTGCCCCCAGCGATAAGAAGGCACTTACCGGCGCAACGCTGGGCGATATTGTGGCTGTGATCGACGAGGATGGCCATGCCCTCACCTTCACCGTCCCCGCCGATACGACTGACAGCAAGCTGGGCGAGATGATCCTAAAGTTCACCTGCTCCCCCCGTGCGACGGTCAAGCTGAAAGATGCCGACAACAACTGGCCTGATAGCGGCGAAGCCTGCAGGCTGAAGCTGGGTGTTCCCGCCACCTTCGTAGTGACGGCCGAGGACACCTCCACGCGGGAGTACACGGTCACGGTCAATCGCGAGCAGAGCACCGAAAATGCGATCACGGAGGCTGTCCTGACTAAGACGGACGGCACTTCCGTGAAGGCGGATATCAGCGAACAGAACAGGACAATCACCTTCACGCTGCCTGTCGGCACCACCGATGCCGATGTGGCCGCCATGACGCTGAAATTTACCTGCTCTCAGTACGCTTCCATTAAGCTGGAGGGTGCCGAGACCAACTGGCCCGCCGACGGTCAGCTCTGCGGCATGAAGCTGAACGAGGCCAAGACCTTCGTCGTTACCGCCGAGAACGGCGGTACGCAGAAGTACCCGGTTCTCATTGTCAGAGGCAAGAGCGCCGCGAAGGAGATCACGAGTGCCATCCTGCTGGCGAAGGCCGGTGATACGACGTCTCCGGCCACGGTGAAGATCGACAATGCCAAGAAGACCATCGACTTTACCCTGCCCGCCGGTAGCGACACCAGCAAGCTGGGCGAGATGATCCTGAAGCTGACGGTCTCCGACTATGCCACGGTGAAGAAGTCCGGCGATACGGACAACTGGCCCGCCGCTGGCAAAGCCTGCGGTATGGAGTTGAATAAGGCTGCCACCTTCACGGTGACGGCTGAGAACGGCTCTACGCAGGACTACACGGTGACCATCACCAGAACCAAGAGCACCACGAAAGACATCACCGCCGTCAAGCTGTTGAACGCCGATAAGTCCGTGATCGCTGAGGGCAAGCTCAGCGGTACGACGTGGACGATCACGCTGCCCTCTGACACGGATAAGGCGTTGATCAACAAGATCGGCACTTCTACGGATGTCTTTATGCAGATCAACTACACCGGTGTGTCTCTGGCACAGGCAGAAGGCTATGACGATGCGACTGGCACCATCGGCAAATGGTCCTCCGGCAATGTCATGTGTGGCATCAGCCCCAACAGCAGCAAAACTTTCACCGTCACTGCCGAGGATGGCAGTACCAAGACCTACACGGTGGAGATCAAGTACACCGCCCCCAATGCCCCCACCCTGTCCAGCGGCTCCGCCACTCGCAGCAGTAAGACTGCCGCAACGGTGAAATTTACCTCCAGCGAGGCGGGCAACTACTTCTACAAGGTGGAGGATCACGGTGCGGCAGTGCCCACGGTGGATACCAGCAAGAACGGCACATCTGCCGTCAAGGGTGAGAACACCATCACCCTCAGCAATCTGACCGAGGACGCCCGTGACATCTACATTGTGGTCGTAAACGCCTCTAGAGGCGAGAGCGCTGCCCTGAAGGTAGAGATCCCCGCCTACGGCAGCGGCAGCGAAACACCGGACACCGGTAAGTTTACCATCACTATTAACGCACCCAAGGGCGGCACCATTACCACCAACCGCACCAAGGCGGATAAGGGCGATGAGATCATCGTCACTGTGAAGCCTGACAGCGGCTATCAGATGGTGGAGGGTTCCCTGACCTATTCGCTGGCGGTGGCAGGTGGTGAAACGGTCAAGATCACAGGCAACCGCTTTACCATGCCTGCAGGCAATGTGACCATCACCTGCAAGTGGGAGACGGCCACCACGACGGCCAAGGGCATCACCAGCTTCTCCATCGGCGGTGTGGTCGGTGCGGTGAACAACACCACCAATACCATTACCATCACACTGCCCCGCGGCACAGATGTGACGAAGCTGACCCCGGTTATCGCCACAAACGGTGTCAAGTCCCTGACACCTGGCAGCGGTGAAACGGTGGACTTCACCAATGCCGTGACCTACACCGCCGCCATGGAGGATGGCAGCAGCAAAACCTATACTGTCACGGTCTACGTGGACAAGGGAACGCTGGCCGATCAGTTCTGGGACAAGCTGACGGACTTTGCCACCCAAGTTCCCTGGTGGGAGTATGCAAAGCATCAGCAAAGCACCAGCAAGTATCCCAAGTATTGGTAAGTAGTTTTCTCTACGCAAGGGAGGCTGTCGGCAACGCCGGCAGCCTCCTTCTTATTTTCCATCCTTCGCTGCTACGAACCAGCGGCCTTTTTCAAACCAGAGATAACTCTCCCTGCCCCGTATGCGGCAGGTATATCTCTCTCCCACGCCGCCTACACTTTGGCAGGCTGCGCGGCGCACGTCCAGTATCTTGTCGATATGATATCTGCGTATTTCGTCAAACTCGATCTCGATAGGACGCATCTTCCCGTTGGCGTCAAAATGCACCGTCACCGGCACATACTTCTTTTCAAGTTCCATGGATATTCCCCCTATCCTGCGAAGTAGCCTATCGGATGCACGGTATGGTCATCCTTGGGATTGATGCAGCCCAATGCCGGGTCAGACATGGTGATGGCGCGGCGCACACTCATATAGCCATATCGCTGCCGCAGCCTGTCCATGGCTACGTCGATCTGCTCCCATGCGCTCCGATGCCTATCATTATCGAAAAGCGATGTTTGTATCCCCATAGCCGCATCTACCAGTTCGGCGCCGCGCACACCAATGCTGCGTACCGGCAGCGTCCACGGATAGCTGCGGCGGAACAGGTCGAACGCCACTTCTGCGATCTCCGCACTGGAGCAGGTTGGAACCGTTAACTTTCGCTGCCGACTATACCAGTGCAGCTCTTTGTCCCGGACGCTGACCTCAACCACCATACACTTCGATGCCAACTCCCGCATCCTACACGCGACGCTCTCGGCCAACAGATACAGCATAAGGCGCACATCGTCGGCATTGACCAGATCGCGCGGCGTGGTGGCGCTGTTGCCTACCGATTTTATGGCACGGATATGATCACTGCGCTGCACAGGCGATACATCAAGCCCGTTGGCAAAAGTGTGCAGCACCAGCCCCATTTTCCCCAGCTTGTGTTCCAAAAGCTTCGGCGACGCCTCGGCAAGCTGCCCGATGGTATAAATCCCAATACCGCGCAGCTTGCGCTCTGTGGCAGGACCAACATAGAGCAGATCGGATGCTGGCAGCGGATAGACAATTTCTTTATAGTTATCCCGCTCGATACGGGTGATGGCGTCCGGCTTTTTATAGTCACTACCCAGCTTCGCCGTGATCTTATTGTCGGAAACGCCGATGCTGGCGGTGATCCCCAACTCAAACTTGATCCGCTCGCTGATCTCTTCAGCAATACTCACGGCCGAACCGAACAGACCGACGCTGCCGGTCACATCCAACCAGCTTTCATCAAGGCCAAACGGTTCGATTTGGTCGGTGTATTTCTCGTAAATCTCGCGAGCCATCTTACTGAATCGGATATACTCCCTCATATCGGCAGGCAGCACCACCAGATCGGGGCAAAACTGCTTCGCCTGCCAGATGGCCATGCCGGTTTTGACGCCACGTGGCTTTGCTACATAGTTGGCAGTAAGGACGATTCCGTGACGGGCTTCTGGATCACCGCAGACTGCCACCGGCTTTTGACGCAGTTCAGGGCGCCGCTGACATTCCACAGATGCATAAAATGCGTTCATGTCTACGTGTAGAATATTCCGTCCCATCTATCCGTCCTCTTCCCAGTTTTCTTAACCACCATAATAGAACATAAGTTCTATATACGCAAGAGGTAAATACTGTCGGCACAGCTCATGACTGTCATTTTGACGACACAAAATATAGGAGGCATGTCTGTACAGTTCTTACAGCGGTTGTGTGGTGATGGACATGTACTCAGAGATAATGTCAGGTCTGCAAGGAAAAATTCTATGCTTTATACAAAAGCCTTACCCCCAAACGGCACCGTTTAAAAATCTTCAATTCTTATCAAAATGCGGAGAACCTATCGGCGATTCCGGCTCCCGCGTTGTATCCGGCACGATTCTATGAGAGAAACGCCTCGCATCTGCGGCAGTCATTATCCGGAAGCAACGATGCCCTTTGACGCGCTTTTTAGTTGCAGAAACAACAAAAAGCGGTCAGAAATTGTGCAAAAAAACATTGCTTGTCACCAGAAACTTTGGTACTATGAGAATGAAAAAGTGTCGATTGTTGGTACGTGTCCCGCCGAGAGGAGATATCCTATGAACGTGACCGTTGCGGATTGCCTGAGACTTCCCACACTGCGTGAAGCGCAGCTAGTCGCCGGTGCAAAAGGGTTGGATCGTGCGGTGTCCTCCGTCAGTGTGCTGGAGTGGCCGGAGACAAATCTATTATCTGACGAGTTAATTGTCGGAAACGAACTGGTTATATCTGCTCTCGTGACCATTAAAGATGATGTTGCCCGACAGTGCTGTGTATTGCGGCATTTGCGAAGCATGGGCGCGGCAGGACTTGTTCTGTTTTACGTTGGGGTCTTTATTCCTCAGATCGACGATGCACTGATTGCCGTTGCGGATGAGATCAACCTCCCGCTGATTGCCATGCCCTTTGGCCGCATGGACTTCCGATACTCGGATATGATCACGGATATAGTCGAGTATATCCACAAGCGGCGAATGCAGGGCAATTATTATACTGCGGAAGTGATGAACAGCATTGCGCTTTTGGAGCCACAGCAACGGAACATCAACACCGCCTTGCGCCTGCTGTCCGACCGTATGCGCTGTACTTTGCTGCTGACGGATCGGTATCTGGAACGAAGGGGCGCGGCGGCATGGCCGGTTTCCAACCAATGGGACTACCCGGCGCTTTTGCAGCATCTGCAAAAGCGGAAGACTCTATCAAAGGGACAGCAGACAATGGAATTGGAAGGCCACAGTTTCAAACTGTGGGATATACCCGTTCCGTCAAAGACCCATCGAGGGATGCACCTGCTGGCGCTGGACGAGTTTGACCAAATGGATCCTGAAAGGCTGCAGCAAGCAGTAGATGTTGTTGCGTTATTCTTGAACATCTGGGACAAAGGCACTTATTATGACGGTACAGATGCGCTGGTAGAAGCGGTCCTGACAGACGATCCCGCCAAAATGCGTAGACTCGCACAGCAAATGGGCATTTCCATAAGTGCCGTTAACACCATGTGGGTTTTGCAGCTTTCTGATCTGAGAACAGGGCAGGAGCTGACCGCCAGCCAAAAGCTGGACGTTGTCCTGAAGCTGAAGGTGTACCTGCAGGAGCACCATAAGATCGTCATCGTTGATAGCTACGGCACCTATATTGTCGCCTTGACCGACGGGATGCTGCTTGAGGAAAATACGCGGGAGATGGGTGAGGATTTTGTCTCCCTGCTTGAAAAAGAGGGATATGCTGCACGCGGCTGTGTCTTCGACGATCTTGAGAACACATCGCAGGCCCGCGATGCATATAATCGGATGATACGCTGCTTTGCAGAGCTCTGCGCTGTGTATCCGCGGCGCAAGATCTATTCAGACAGTGATGTGCGCTATGTGCAATCATGTATCGACTCCGTGAAGCAGGGGGAAGATGCGGTAGCAGACTGTCTGCTGCCCATCAGGAAGCTGAAGGATACTGCGGACGGTGATATCCTGATTGAAACGCTATGCACTTATCTTCTTGATGCGGAATCCAACACGCAGAGCACAGGCACCTTGCTATATCTTCATAAAAATACCGTGCATTACCGACTCAATAAGATCCGGAGCGTTTTGAAATGTGATCTGGTACAGATGCCCGCAACGCTGGCGGTATATAAAGCTGCGGTGGTCTACCGTATTCTGAAAGGGATTTAGGAGATACTTACAACTTAACAAAGCAAGATGCACAAAGAGGGGCTGTCAAAACAGTCCCTCTTTGTTTCTGCGACCAATGAAACGATGAAATCCTTAGTTGGCTATCCGATGACCTATACACCGAGACTCTGTATACTTTTAAGCAGAGATGGCGGGAACGCCACAAAAATTAAGAATATGGAGGAACTCGAAATGTCTACTGTTTTGTCACGTCAGGATATTATCAACATCATCTATGGTGCCACCGTCCTGGGTGCCGGCGGTGGTGGTTCTGCCAGCTCCGGTTTGGAGATGCTGGAGAACTACATCAAGAAACATGGTGATCCGAAGCTCCGCATGATCTCCACTGGTGAGATGAATGTCAACGCCTATGCCGCTGTGACCGCAGGCATGGGTTCTCCCGTTGCACTGAAGGACATTGACTTTACGCCCTACGCCGTCAACGCCTACAACGCTCTGGTGGATATGGCTGCGACCATGGGTCGCACCCTGAGCTATACGATTCCCGTTGAGATCGGCGGCTTCAACACCTTCGTTCCCATGCTGATCGCCATGATGAACGATATCCCCGTCATTGATGCAGACGGTGCTGCCCGCGCTGTTCCCGCTCTGGACACGCTGCTGCTGCACGTCAACGGCCTGGATACCTCTCCTTTGGCTATGGCCGACCACAAGAACAACCGCCTGACCATTGAGTTGGCCGATCCCCGCGATGCACACGAGGCCGAGGTCATCGGCAGAAACATCTGCGTGGCCTTTGATATGATGGCCGGTCTGTCCGGCTGGATGGTCAATCAGGCGCAGATCGAGGCCGCTATCGGCAATGGCACCATTACCCGTGCCAAGACCGTCGGCGAAGTGATGGCCACGTATAAGACCGAGAACACCACCGAGAATTTCTATGCGTATCTCGCCAAGCATTCCAGCCTGAAGTGCCAGGCCGTTTGCCGCGGTAAGATCACCAAGGTGGAAACAAAGACGGCCGGCGGCTTCGATTATGGCACCGCCACTGTCGCGGGTGAAGACAGCTCCACCTATACGGTTCTGTTCCAGAACGAGAATCTGGTCATCTACAAGGATGGCATCGTGGTCATGACCGCCCCCGACATCATCTCCTTCTACGAGATCAATGATGGTATGCCTCTGACCAATGCTGATACCAAGGAGGGTCAGTATGTGGACATCGGCATTATCGAGGTGGATGAGCGCTGGTGGAAGAACGGCGAGGCCGCCATCAACGATGTGTGGGCTCCCTACTTCAAGAACGTGGAGTACACCGGCAGAATCGTTCGTTATCCCGCCAAGTAAGCGCATTCCTGCAGAACCCGACAACAGCGAGCTTCCTTACATCGACGAAAAGCCGGGGACGGGGCACAGTTCCCGTTCCCGGCTTTCCGTCTAAATGAGAGCATTCCCCGTCCCTACATTTTAGAGAGAGGAGAATAACAACATGGAAGAAAACAAGACGACTGTAACAGAAACCAAGCAGGAGGATAAGGGCTTATCCCAGATCCAACCCAACGAAAAACGCTCCTGGTGGAGTATCGCTTTCATTTGGGTGGGTACCATGATCTGCATCCCCATGCTGATGGTGGGCGGCATCTTCGGCAGCGTGCTGACGATGAGCTCCATCTTTTGGGCCACCCTCATCGGGTTTGCCATCTGCTGCACCA
>OHIL01000306.1_pt1 | contig 21747 bp, 20 predicted proteins | sample 1568231 | NCBI WGS metagenome assembly OHIL01 (sample SAMEA3879565, study PRJEB24766) | human gut metagenome | biome: human-associated habitat; feature: feces | place: USA | collected 1985/1987 | reverse complement strand
CCTCCGCGTCGGAGGCGTCGGGCTTACCGTAGCGGATGTTTTCCCGGATGGTGTCGGCAAACAGGAACACATCCTGCTGCACGATGCCGATGGACCGGCGCAGAGAGTGCTGGGTCAGGCAGCGCACGTCGTGGCCGTCCACGGACACGGTGCCGCTGTCGGGGTCATAAAACCGGGGCACCAGCTGGCACAGGGTGCTTTTGCCGCCGCCGGAGGGACCCACGATAGCCACCGTCTCCCCGGCCCGGACCGTCAGGTCCACCCCGTGGAGCACCTCGGGGCTGCCGTTGTCATAGGAGAAGGTCACATGGTCCAGGGCTACCTCTCCCCGGACGTCCGTCAGGTCCACGGCGTCGGGTGCGTCCTGGATGGTGGGCTCCGTGGCCATCAGCTCAATAAACCGGTGAAGGCCCGCGAAGCCGTTGGAGAACATCTCGGCAAAATTGGCCAGCTTGCGCACAGGACTGATGAACGTGGTGATATACAGGCTGAAGGTAATCAGGTCGATATAGTTCAGCCGGTTCTTCATGATGAGCCAGCCGCCTGCGGCAATGACCGCCACGGACAGCAGGCTGATGAACAGCTCCATGCTGGCGTTGAAAAAGCCCATCTCCTTATGGAAGTTGCGCTTGGAGGTCTTGAACACCTCGTTGGCCCCGTCGAAGCGGCGCTGCTGCTCCGCCTCGTTGGCGAAGGCCTTGGTGGTGCGGACGCCGGAGAGGCCGGACTCGATCTCGGCATTGATGGCGCCGGTCTTTTGCTTGGCGGCCCGGGACGCCTGGGACATCTGGCGGCGGCGGTACATAACCACCAGCAGGAACACGGGGATGATGCAGCACACCACCAGGGCCAGCCGCCACTGGATGGAGAACATCACCGCCAGAGCGCCGATGATGGTGACCAGGGAGATGAACAGATCCTCCGGCCCGTGGTGGGCCAGCTCCGTCAGCTCGAACAGGTCCGTGGTCAGGCGGCTCATCAGCTGGCCGGTGCGGTTTTTATCGTAAAAGTCGAAGCCCAGGTCCTGCATATGGGCAAACAGGTCCCGGCGGATATCGGCCTCCACCAGGATGCCGAAGGTGTGGCCCCAGTAGCCCACGATGAAGTAAAGCCCCGCCCGGAGGACAAAGGCCGCCACCACCAGGGCCATGACCGTGAAGAAAATGGAGAACTGCTTCTCCGGCAGCCAGTGGTACATGGCGGTGCGGGAGATCAGGGGAAAGGCCAGGTCGATGACGGCAATGAAGAAGGCGCAGGTGATATCCAGCAGGAACAGGCCCCGGTGGGGGCGGAAGTAGGACAGGAAAATGCGCAGAGGTCTGCGGGTGCGGTAGTCTTGGGTGGTCATGATTTCTCTCTTTCTTGGGTAAAAATACGCATAGTAATCCAGTGTGTTGTTCTGTATAGTATAACACACCTGATTTCCCGGCGCAAGGCGTTCTTTTCCGGTATAACATCCTATTCAGACATACGCAAGCTGCCCCCCTCCGATGCAAAAGCGCCGGAGGGGGGCAGTCCTATACTCTTGTCGCTATGGGATTCCGGATTTACCACTCCAGGTTCTTGCCGGTGGTCTTATCGAAAACGTGGGCCACGTTGCCGCCGAAGATCATGTTGACCTCGCTGCCCATGGGGAAGTGGGCGGCGGCGCCGTTGGTGGGGACGATGACGATCACGTCCTTGCCCTCGGCAGTGACATGCAGATGCACGGAGGAGCCCATCATCTCGGACACGTCCACCGTACCCTTGACCCCGTCGGCGCACAGCATGATATGATCCGGGCGCACGCCCAGGGTCACGTCCTGCTCCGCCACGTTATGGGCGGCCAGGCGCTGCTGCTTCTCCGGAGACAGCTCCACGGTAATGCTGCCCACAGTGACGGTGTACTTGCCGTCCCGGCGGGACAGCCTGGCGTCGAAGAAGTTCATCTGGGGCACGCCGATAAAGCCCGCCACGAACAGGTTCGCAGGGTGGTCGAACACCTCCTGGGGGGTGCCGATCTGCTGAATGAAGCCATCCTTCATGATGACGATGCGGTCGCCCAGGGTCATGGCCTCGGTCTGGTCATGGGTGACATAGATAAACGTGGTGTCGATGCGCTCCCGCAGCTTGATGATCTCGGCGCGCATCTGGTTGCGGAGCTTGGCGTCCAGGTTGGACAGAGGCTCATCCATCAGGAACACGGCGGGGTTGCGGACGATGGCGCGGCCGATGGCCACACGCTGCCGCTGGCCGCCGGACAGGGCCTTGGGCTTGCGGTCCAGATACTGGGTGATGTCCAGAATCTCTGCCGCCTGACGGACCCGCTGGTCGATCTCGTCCTTGGGCAGCTTTTTCAGCTTCAGGGAGAAGGCCATGTTCTCGTACACGGTCATGTGGGGATACAGGGCGTAGCTCTGGAACACCATGGCGATGTCCCGGTCCTTGGGCTCCACGTCGTTCATCAGCTTGCCGCCGATGTACAGCTCGCCGCCGGAGATGTCCTCCAGACCGGCGATCATCCGCAGGGTGGTGGACTTGCCGCAGCCGGAGGGGCCCACCAGCACGATGAACTCCTTGTCCGCAATGTGCAGGTTGAAGTCCTGCACCGCCACCACGCCCTCGTCGGTGATCTGAAGACTGGTCTTTTTCTCGGGCTCGCCCTTCTTGGCCTTTTTCTTCTTTTCGGTGTTGGGATACACCTTCTTGAGGTTTTTCAGAATGACCTCTGCCATATGCACAGACTGTAACCGTTCTGCCTCCGCAGGGAACGGTCTCGCGCCCGGCAAAGCCGCAGCGCCTTACGGCAGGTCTCCACACTGCCGCACCGCCAGTCTCAGCGGGACCTTGTTCCTCCTTTGTTTTTCCGGCAGGGGGCCAAAAAGTGGAGTGGCCGCCGCCGGTTGGAATAGGATACGTTCATTTTACCACCTCTTGCCGCCCTTTGGCAACCGCCTTTGGGCAAAATTTTCCGCATTTCGCTGCCTTTATAGGAAAACTCTGCAAAAAACGCCGTCATCGCCTGTTCTTTTTTCTGTTATAAGCAGAAATTATTGTATTTTTCAGATGTTATCTATTGTAAAAGGATGCGAATTATGTTAAATTACTGTGTGTCTGTTGGCGCACATATTATAGATAAAGTGTTTTTCGTGCAAGGACAGGCAAATTGTTTTTAAAGGAGCGGGATAACATGCACAAAGCGTTCAAAGTCTGCACCGCTGTTCTGCTGGCTCTGGTTATGACGGTCAGCCTGGTCAGCGGCGCACTGGCAGTCGCCGTCCGCAATGATGACGACACCATCAGCTACGAGCCCCTGGAGCAGGGTGTTTACTCCAAGGGCGGCTACACCATCGACAAGGTCTCCCACCCCACGCTGGGCGCCGGAGAGGTGGACGGCATTCTAACCGGCGATCTGCAGGACCGGGGTCAGAGCTACTCCTGGTCCATGGCTGAGGCCGGTGACTACGTTTACATCGGCACCTGCTATAACTCCACCTACTACATCTATCACAACAACGTCAAGACGTCCCTAGACGCCATGAAGAAGGAAGGCAAGCTGGACCAGAACGTGGACACCAGCCGGGCCGCGGCAGATTTTGTGAAGGTCATGTTCGGCACGGACACCTTCGATGAAACCCCCATGTCCCAGTGGACCCCCGTGATCATGGCTGTGAACCGCTACACCGGCGAGGCCCAGGTGATCTTCCGGGAGCGGGACATCCTGAAGGATTACCCCGACATCTTCCCCGGCTATCCCCCCTATCTGAAGGGCGTGAACTATCTGGCCGGCTATCGCATGGCCTTTGAATTCAAGGGCAAGATCTATTTCGCCGGTATGGGCAGCCCCACGGCCACCCTCATCGAGGTGGACCCCGAGACCAACGAGTGCTCCATCGCCTATCACAACATCAACTACACCCAGGGCGTGTCCAACGGCGTTCACGGCCTGCTGGTGTTTGACGACGAGATCTATATGTGCCTGGCCACGGACAACTACGACGGCAAGGGTACCCCCGGCGGCATCATCGTGGCCAGCTCCGATCCCACCGCGGGTCTGAGCTCCTGGCGGCGTGTGGCAGATCAGGACGACTTTGACGGCCTGCCCGCCGTTATGAAGACCGACGGCCTCAACGGCGGCGGTATCTGGGACATCATCGAGTATAACGGCTCCATGTACGTCACCGTGGTCACCGACAAGTCCATCGACGGCCACATCAACAAGCAGGGCTTCGCCATGTACCGCGGCGACAAGCATGAGGACGGCAGCTTCACCTGGACCCAGGTCATCGGTGACCACGGCACCAGCGGCTACGACTTCGGCCTGGGCATCAACTACTCCATGAGCTGCAACATGTGGGTGTACAACGGCTATCTGTACCTGGGCACCTACAACGATCCCATGCTGGACCTGGCGGAGATCCCCGCCTCCGGCAACTTCGAGCTGCTGTACAACGATCTGGACCATTCCATCTATCTGTACCGCATGGACGCCGACGGCAACTTCCAGCAGGTGGCCGGTAAGGACGACAACCCCTATTTCCCCGACGGCCCCATCGGCAACCTGGGCGCGGGTCTGGGCAACAACTCCAACCAGTATATCTGGCGCTACGGCGAGCACAACGGTGAGCTGTACATCGGCACCTATGACACCTCCACTCTGACCTATCATTTCACCCAGATCACCGACGGTCAGGTGGCCAATATGGACTATGCCGACATCAGCGGCCGGGCCGATATGCTGAAGGACGCCGTGCTGGAGGTTCTGCAGCAGCACGACAACAAGTATCTGACCTGGTTCCTGGACAAGGTCCTGTTTACCAAGTATACCGCCCATCTGTATCAGATGCTGGCAGGCTTTGCCACGGATATGTCCGCCGACAAGAACCCCGTGCCCAATTACCGGAACATGCTGGAGGAGTATGAGGCCTTCAAGCAGAAGGTGTTTGACCTGCTGGGCGTGAAGCTGGACAGCGCAGGCTTTGCCCAGGAATACGCCCAGGTCACCGGCGTGGCTATGTGCAGCGCCGACACCCAGGGCCTGAAGGATGACCTGCAAAGCGCCGTGAAGGCGATCTTCGAGGCCCTGGACAAGGCTGTGTATGACGACACGATCCACAACTTTGTGTACTACTTCGGCTGCAACTACTATGCCCAGCAGAGCGAGAACGGCTTTGACCTGCTGGTGTCCAAGGACGGCGTGAATTTCGACGCCATCACCCGGGATGGCTTCGGCGACGGCTCCAACCACGGCCTGCGCACCATCTGCTCCACCGAGAACGGCGTGTATATGGGCACCGCCAATCCCTTCTACGGCACCCAGCTGTGGCGCATGTACAGCGCCGAGGACAAGCCCCTGGTGAAGGAGCATACCCATCAGTGGTCCGATACCTGGTCCTCTGACGGCGTGAATCACTGGCATGACTGCCTGGCCGACGGCTGCACCGTCACCGACAACAGCCAGAAGGACGGCTTCGGCGCCCACGATTATGTGAACGGCGTGTGCTCTGTCTGCGGCTATCAGCAAACCGGCAGCGGCTCCGGCGGTGACGCCGGAGGAAGCGGCCAGCCCAGTCAGCCCGGTCAGGGCGGCGACTCCGGCAGCACCGGCGGCAGCGGCAGCAACGGCAACAACGGCAATACCGGCAACAACGGCAATACCGGCAACAACGGCAATACCGGCAACAACGGTCCCAAGACCGGTGACAAGGGTGCGGCTCTGTGGTTCGCCCTGGCGGGTCTGTGCGGCTGCGGCCTGGTGGCCATGGCGGTTACTCCTCGCTATAAGGGCAAGCGCGTTGCCTAACCCAATTTTCCAATAAGCAAAGCCCCCGGTGTACGGCACCGGGGGCTTTGAGCTTGTCAAAAATCCTTTTTGACAAGCTCAAAAGCATTTTCGGAGCTTTTATAAAAGTTCTGAAAATGCGGGCGCGATGCGCCGAGGGTTTTGCTTGTTTCAGATAATTCTTCTTGACAGGTGCAAAAAGTCATCCATGTCAGGCAAAGTATTACACATTTTTCGTCCAAGTGCTTGATTCTTATCCCTATATCTGGTATGATGTGCTGTAATACACGAATGGAGGACAGCGCATGCACGGTTTTTGGCGGGCCGCTCTGTACGCGGCGGCCCTGGGCGTTCTGGCCCACCCGGTGGGACAGGCCCTGCCCCGCCGCTGGTTTGACCCCCATCAGGCCCCCTACCGGTGCCGGGATTGGGAAAAGGGCGGACGGGTATATAACAAGCTGCACATCCGACGCTGGAAGGATCGTCTGCCGGACATGAGCCGCCTGATGCCGGACATGGTGAAAAAGAAGCTGTCGGCGGCTGACCTCATGTCCCTGGTACAGGAGACCTGCGTGGCCGAGTGCGTCCACTGCTGGCTCATCGTTCTGTCTGTGGGCATGCTATTTTTGTGGAAAAGCGTGTGGTCCTGGCTGCTGTGGCTGGTGTACAACCTGCTGGGCAACGTGAGCTTTATCCTGATCCAACGCTATAACCGCCCCCGCCTGCTTCGACTGGCGGAGAAGGAGACAAAGAAGAATCTATGAAAATTGCTATTCTCTCCTGCAACACCGGCGGCGGACACAACGCCGCTGCCGCCGCCCTGGCGGAGGAGCTGGCCGCCCGGGGCCACGAGAGCAAAACCTACAACACCCTGGACTTTCTGCCCAAGGGCGCTGCGGACCTTATCAGCCGGGGCCACGATTTCGCCTATCGCTACACCCCCAAGCTGTACGGCGCCGGCTACCGCCGGGAGGAAAAGCGCCCCTCTCCCCTGCTGTATGAAAACAGCATCCGGGGCATTGGCCCCCTGTATGAGGCGCTGATGGATCTGGGAGCCGACGCGGCCATCTGCGTCCATGTGTTTCCGGCCATGATGATGACGGAGCTGCGGTGCAGCTACGGTCTGCGGATGCCCGCCTGGTTCGTGGCTACTGACTTCACCTGCTCCCCCGGCGTGGGTGAGCTGCAATTGGATGGCATCTGCATCCCCCATCCGGCGCTGACGCCGGAGTTTGAGGCGGCCGGTCTGCCGCGGGAGCGCATTTACGCTACGGGTATCCCCATCCGGCGGCAGTTCTGCCGTATGCCGGACCGGGCCGCCGCCCGGCGGCAGCTGGGTCTGGACAATTGCCGCCACGTGTTCACCCTGGCCTGCGGCAGCATGGGGGCAGGCCCCCTGCGCTCCACCGCCGCCTGCATTGCCGGGCTGCTGGGCCACGACGACATGCTGGTGGCCGTGTGCGGCAGCAACCAGCGGATGCATCGCCAGATGATCGACGACTTCGTGGACAATCCCCGGGTCCGGGTCCTGGGCTTTACGGACCAGATGTGCGCCTATATGCAGGCGTCGGACCTGCTGATCTCCAAGGCCGGGGGCCTTACCACCGCCGAGGCGGTGGCCTCCCGGACGCCGCTGCTGTATCTCAATGCCGTCCCCGGCTGTGAAAGCCGCAATATTGGCTTTATGACGGGCCGTGGCTATGCTCTGGCGGTGGAAAACGACGAGGAGCTGACGCCCCTGCTGTCCGGCGTGATTTCCGGGGCCATTGACCCCACGGCCATGCTGCGCCGCCGGGAGGAACAGTTCCCCCAGAATGCCGCCGCTGCCATCTGCGACCTGGCCTGCGGCCAGGGCGTGACCATGTAATCAAAAAAAGAAATGCCGCCCGCAGGCGGCTGGCGCTTGTCAAAAAGGGCAACATCCTTTTTGACAAGCGCCATTTTGTCAGGTGGTAAGAAAGACCGGAATAAGAAAGGAGTTTTCCTCAACGCCCTGGTCGTCCAGGAACGACAGCCCCAGAGTGCCGTCGTAATACAGATCATCCGAAGGCAGCGGGAAGGTCAGCCGCCACTGGCTGTCACCTAGGTAAGACGCTTCGGAGGCCAGCTCAGGCTCCAGGGAATAGTCCATTGCGTCCGCATCCACGCCGTACAGCTGGATCTGGTCCGGCAGCACCTGGTCCGCGGGCAGACCTATGTACAGCCACACCGTCAGCTGGCCGTCGGCGTAGTCAAAGTCCGCCAGGCCCACCAGCGCATCCTGCCAGGGGACCCAGGCCAGCCAGTCGTCGGAGGGCACGGCAGGGTCCTCGCTGACGTTATGGGCCGGATAGGACGGGGTGTCCGGCTCCCGGGAGCCGCCCCAATGGAGCCGGCCGCTGGATGCAAAGGACGCGATGACGCCCAGAACCACAAACAGCATAAACACCAGCAGGACTCGCTGGCCGGACGTCAGGCTGAAGGACCTGTGGGCCGGTTTTTTGCGGGCCTTGTCCTCGAAGCAGACCTTCTTCTCGTGGCACTCCTTCTTCTCGAAGCACACCTTGCCCCCGTGGGGGACGGAACGGCGCTCCTGCCCCGTCAGGTGGTGCACCGTGCCGTCGGCGTCTACCCGCTCCCGCCGGGGCGGGCGGTTATACGCGCCGCAGGACGGGCAGCAGCCGTTTTTCTCGTAATCGTATATTTTCCCGCAGGCTTTGCACTGAACCATTGCCATACTGTTTTCCTCCTTATTCCCGCTCAAAGCTCACATAGCGGGTGCCCTGGAACGTCAGCCGTCCCCGGTCGCCCTCGGCCAGCATGCCGTATTCCGGTCCCGTCATCTGCAGCTCCATCCGGTCGCCGCTTTCCACCTGGAAGGTGACATAGTACCAGGAGGACGTAGTGGACATATGGTCGCCGCTGTGGTGATGGGAAACGTTCTGCCGCTTGGTCACCACCCGGGCCTCCACCGTCAGCCGGGGAGAATGGTTGTTTTTGTTCCACTGGGACAGGCCCCGGAACACCGTTACCAGGATCATCACCGCGATCACGCCGAAGATCAGGAAAAAGACGATCTCAAATCCGCCGCCGAAGAAAAAGCTGTCCATCATGCCGCATGCCTCCCTTTCCGGGGGGAATGCCCCCGTTTATGTGGTCCTATTGTACGCCCCGCCGGGCGGAAATGCCACCAACCTCAGGTTGCGCCGGGAAAAATTCCCGGAAAGCGGCAGGAAACCTCAGGTTGCGTGGTATTTTTGTCCAGTATAGCATACGCGCCGGACTCTTGGCAAGCCAAAAGCCCGGCGCGGGGGTTATTCATCGGTTTTCAGGAGGTCCCGCAGCGTCACACTGTCCAGATAGTCGCCCATGATCTGCCCCAGCCGGTTCCACACCGGCAGGGTCCGGCACTGGGCCGCCCGGTCACAGGGGTGAGCCCCCTCCTCCAGACAGGCCACAGGAGCCAGGGAACCCTCCGTCAGACGCAGAATCTCCCCCAGGGGATACTCCTCCGGCTTTCTGGTCAGGCGGTAGCCGCCGCCCTTACCGGTGATGCCGCTTACCAGCCCGGCCCGGCTCAGCAGAGACATGACCTGCCCGGCATACTTGTCCGACAGCTCCTGCCGCCGGGCCACATCACGCATGGAGACGTATCCGTCGCCGCCGTGCTCCGCCAGGTCCACCATCACCCGCAGGGCGTATCGTCCCTTGCTGGATATGACCATATCACACCATCCGGCAGCTTTCGCAGCTGCCGCAATCCTCCGGGAACTTGCTGCGGTCATACGCGATGCCGTTGCGGTCGTAGTAGTCCTTGACGGCAGACTTGATGGACTCCTCTGCCAGGACGGAGCAGTGCAGCTTGTGAGCAGGCAGGCCGCCCAGGGCATCCACCACTTGGCGGTTGGTGACGGCCAGGGCCTCGTCCACGGTCTTGCCCTTGATCATCTCCGTGGCCATGGAGGACGAGGCAATGGCGCTGCCGCAGCCGAAGGTCTCGAACTTCACGTCCTGGATGACGTTATCCTTGATTTTCAGGTACATCTTCATGATGTCGCCGCATTTGGCGTTGCCCACCTGGCCAACTCCGTCGGCGTCGGGGATCTCGCCCACATTGCGGGGATGCATGAAATGGTCCATTACGATATCACTGTACAGTGCCATAGCCAAACGCTCCTTTCAACGTCACAGCATGAATGCTTTCTTACCGGATTCCAGGTCCTTCCATACCGGGGACATGGACCGCAGATACTCCACCACCCGGGGAACCTCCCGCAGGATGTGGTCCACTTCCTCCTCCGTGTTCCACTCGCACAGACTCAGCCGCAGGGACCCGTGGGCCACCTCGTGGGGCCGGCCGATGGCCAGCAGCACATGGCTGGGATCCAGAGACCCGGAGGTGCACGCCGAGCCGGAGGACGCACAGATGCCCGCCGCGTCCAGAAGCAGCAGCAGGGACTCACCCTCAATGCCCTCGAAGCAGAAGTTCACATTGCCGGGCAGCCGGTGCTCCAGGTCGCCGTTGACGGCGCTGTGGGGAATCCGGGACAGGCCCGCAATAAGCTTGTCCCGCAGAGCCGTGACCTTCACCCGGTTCTCCTCCATACGGGCGCAGGCCTCCTCCAGTGCCGCCGCCATACCGGCAATGCCGGGGACATTCTCCGTTCCGGCCCGCTTGCCCCGCTCCTGGGCGCCGCCCTCGATGACGTTCACCAGAGGGATACCGCCCCGGACGTACAGCGCACCCACGCCCTTGGGGCCGTGGAACTTATGGCCGGACAGGCTCAGCATATCGATGTGCTGGGCCTGGACATCGATGGGCAGGTGGCCCGCCGCCTGCACGGCGTCGGTATGGAACAGCACGCCCTTCTCCCGGCACACGGCGCCGATCTCCTCAATGGGTAGGATACTGCCGATCTCGTTGTTGGCGTACATCACCGTCACCAGACAGGTGTCCTCCCGGATGGCGTCCGCCACCTGCTGAGCGGAGACCATGCCGTTTTCATGAACCGGCAGCAGCTCCACCTCAAAGCCCTCCTTCTCCAGCTTTTTCAGGGTGTGGAGAATGGCGTGATGCTCGAAAGCCGTGGAAATAATGTGCATCTTCCCCTTGCGGCGGCCGATGGCGGCGGCGGACAGCAGTGCCTGGTTGTCGGCCTCGCTGCCGCCGGAGGTGAAGATGATCTCCCGGGGCTGGCAGTTCAGGCACCGGGCCACGGTCTCCCGGCTCTTCATCAGCAGCTCTGCCGCCCGCTGGCCCACGCTGTGCAGGCTGGAGGGGTTGCCGTAGTTCTCCTCCATGGCGGGAAGCATGGCGTCCAGGGCCGTCCGGCTCATCTTGGTGGTGGCCGCGTTATCTGCGTAAACAGTCATCGTATATTCCTCCCTGTTTCAGGTGTAATTACCTACTGATTTGGTTTCTAATTGGAGTATACCTGAAATTAACTACCAAGTCAATGGGTAATTTGAAATTTTTTCTCTTTGGCGAAAAAACTGCGCTGCCGGTTGACAGGGAATCAAAAAATGTGTAAACTGAACATGGTCTTAACGACCAGGAAGAAAGACGAATAAAGGAGTAAAAAACATGAAACGCATTCTTGCATTGCTGCTGACGCTGATGATGGCCCTGAGCCTGACGGCCTGCGGCGGCGACAACAACGCCGATCTGGTGGGAACCTGGAAATGGACCTGTGACATCACCGAGGAGTTCCAGAAGGGCGTCAATGAGGGCGCCGGCATGGACGTCCCCGTGGAGGCCAAGGTGGAAATGACCTTTGTGCTGGTCTTCAACGAGGACGGCACCTTCACCCTGAGCGTGGATAAGGACGCCCTGTCCGCCTCCGTGCAGGGATACATCGACGCCATGGTGCCCGTTACGGTGGACCTGGTGTATCAGCAGCTGGAGGGCCAGGGCATGAGCCGCGCCGATATCGACGAGGCCATGAAGGCCCAGGGCATCACCGTGGAGGAATATGTGAAGCAGCTGTTCGGTGCGCTGGACGTGGACCAGCTGACGGACGGCCTGGACCAGGAAAACCTCACCGGTTATTTCCGCGCTGCCAAGGGCAAACTGTACACCAGCGAGAAGGAAAACTCCTTCAGCCAGGACGATTATGCCGAGTACACCCTGGAAAACGGTGTTATGAAGTGGACCGGCGGCAGCAGCGCCCTGATCTCCGATTTCGGTGACGTCGGCGTGGAGCTGCCCATCGAGTGGGTCAAGCAGTAACCGTCTCTCCCCTTGCGGCCCCCGTTTCGGGGGCCGCAAATTTGTAGGTTTGTCAAGCTCGTTGGGAGAGCGCCTGCGGTGAGACCCGAGGCGGCCCAGCGGGCCCGGTGACAGGGGTTGCAATTCCCGGGAAGGTGTGGTATACTTATTTACCAATCAAAAGAGAGGAGGTCCGCCATGGAAAAGCGCGGTATCAAGATCGCGGCCCAGAACCGCAAGGCGCACCACGACTATTTCGTGGAGGACCGGTATGAGGCGGGCATCGAGCTGGCGGGGACGGAGGTCAAATCCATCCGCCAGGGCAGGGTAAATCTGAAGGATTCCTACTGCGTGGCCAAGGACGGCGAGATTTACGCCCACAGCATGCACATCTCTCCCTATGAACAGGGGAACATCTTCAACAAGGACCCGGACCGGCCCAAGCGGCTGCTGATGCACAAGCGGGAGATCCGCAAGCTCCACGATCTGCAGAAGCAGGACGGCTATGCCCTGATCCCCCTGAGCCTGTACTTCAAGGACAGCCGGGTGAAGGTGGAGCTGGGCCTGTGCAAGGGCAAAAAGACCTATGACAAGCGGGACGCCATCGCCAAGCGCGACGCCAAACGCGAAATGGAGCGGGCTGTCCGCGAGAAAAACCGATAAAAGGAGCGTATCCATGAACAATCCCATCGTCACCATCGAAATGGAAAACGGCAAGAAGATCACTGCCGAGCTGTATCCCGATATTGCGCCGCAGTCTGTGCGGAATTTCATTTCTCTGGCCAACAGCGGGTTTTACAACGGGCTGATCTTCCACCGCTGCATTTACGGGTTCATGATCCAAGGCGGCTGCCCCGACGGCACTGGCATGGGCGGTCCCGGCTACTGCATCAAGGGTGAATTCGCCGCCAACGGCGTGCCCAATGATCTGCGCCACACCCGGGGCGTGCTGAGTATGGCCCGGGCCCAGGATATGGACTCTGCCGGCAGCCAGTTTTTCATCATGCACAAGGACGCGCCCCATCTGGACGGGCAGTATGCCGCCTTCGGTATGGTCATCGACGGCATGGACGTGGTGGACGAGATCGTCTCCCAGCCCAGGAACATGATGACCAACAAGCCCAAAAAGCCCCAGGTGATGAAGTCCGTCACCGTGGATACCCAGGGTGTCACATATCCGGAGCCGGAGAAGCTGCCGGATCCCTTCCATAGATAAGCTTTGACACGGCATCCGGGCCGGCCTCCGGCCCGGGCGCCTTCCATCTCATACGGGGCTGTACCGGTTTCGACGGGGGTGTGGAGGCAGGATAAGCGGGCGGCGGCGCCTGACCGCCTAAAAACGGGCAACTTAAAATTAACTGACAACAATCGTATTGCTGTCGCTGCCTAACTAAGGCAGCCGTCTGAACCGGAGAGGCCACAGGCCGGGGAGGGCGTCGTTGATGTGGCGGACGTGCGGCGGGTAAGAGTTGCCCCGCCCATGCATCATGACTCTACTGAACTGCTCAGTCTGGCCAGTGCCTGTGCAGGGAGGGAATGCTGAAACTGTCCTGCGCCCGGAGAAGGTCCTGTCAAAGTGCTTTCGGACAGGGGTTCGACTCCCCTCAGCTCCACCAAACAGGTATTGGACGAACACCTATTTCTTCAGCGGCGGTTTCGCCGTGAAATGTTCGCTCTGATCCACAACAGAAAAGCGCCGTCTTGGGAGTGATCCCGAGACGGCGCTTTTTTGCTATCTGCACATTCGATTTCCGCTAATCCTCCTGCTACAATGGTTGCAGAAAGGAACAGGAGGTTATACAAATGGAGAGATTTGTCACAGATGAACGCACAGGGCTGAAATATGAATTGGTTGGTGACTATTATCTGATCGCCGGAGATGATGAGCCGGAAGAAGATCAGCCAATCGGGGTATGGGGACAGCGGCATCTCCACTATCTCAAGGAGCATCGCCGTGTGCGCTATGCCACCCTGCTGACCAGCGGTGAATTGAACGCCCATCTTGCGGATGTTGACCGGCAGGCAGAGGCGCTTTTTCTTCGGCTGGTAAAGCAAATGGCAGATGCAGAGGGCATCACAGAAACACTGAAAACCAACAATCAAATGGAATGGGTCCGGCGGATGAATTCCTGCCGAGATCGTGCAACCGAAATTGTCTATCACCAAGTAATCTATACATAGTCAAAACCTCCGGCTTAGCTGGAGGTTTTGATTTTTTCAATTACAGGAACAATTGCCGTAAGGTTTTCTCCTTTCAGCTTTCTTCACGCTGAGAATGAAGGCCGGGCTTGAAATCAAAATCCAACACGATGCTTTACTGCACCCAGAACGGCAATTTCAGCCTCAGCAAACATATCCTCAGTAACAGCAACAACCTCCTCAGTGTCCTGAATGAGTGCAATATTCAATGCATTTTCAAGAACGGCTTCAATCATCTGCTGGTGCTTACGCAGAGAAGTTACATCGTGGCTGACAAGATTATCGATGTGCTTATCCATCAAGTCGTAGTCGAATTTAATAATGCTGTAGAGATCACTTGCCAGTTTTTTGTCTGCATATTTTTGTCTGCATACTTGCGGGAAATAGACTTAATTCGCGCAGCATTTGCGTTCGGGAAGTGGATAACCGCACATCTATCCGCAAGAATCGGACTTACTTTCTGAAGATCATTGGCCGTCATAAACATAGGGCAATGTTCAAGGCCTACAAGAGTTGTTTCCAAATAGTTGTCATATGCGTAAATGGAGCGGACTACCTATTAGGTAGTCCGCTCTAAACAACTTGCGCCACCGCAAGGCAAGGTGAATAAAGGGTAAGTGTTAGCAAGAAAATATGCCATGTAACAACGCCCGGGGCACCCCGGGGTTATGTTGGGCCTTAATTAGTCTTTCGCTGCTCGGACATCAAATCAACTTGCTGTCCACATATTTTAGCGCAGCAGTCGCAACACCTTCGGATGCAGCCTTGATGATTGGCAGCAAATCCTTTAGTAATTTCGATTTGCTGAAGTCTCTTGCGGTTATTGCTGCATCGTAATATGTGACACCGTCTGCAACCCGCGTGGATATGTAGCCCGCAGCAATCAAGCGATCAATATATCCATTAAACTCATCATCACACATATTATATAAGGCTGGGACTACATGGCAGAAATTCATACACGCCTTTACTATACTGCAATAGACAGCATCGCTGTTTTTAGCGCGTGCTTTTGTATAAGGTTTTCTTGCTGAATCGGGAACATAATTGTTCTCAACGCTTGCACCCGGAATATAACCGTTATTTATCCACCTGATGACGGTTTCCTCTGAAGTTTTAACTTCTGTTGCGAAATCAGATATTGTCATGTTCATCCTTCTTATGACGACTATATTGGGTTTTCTTGCTGTCGGAGTCACTCCAAGCTGATCCACATGGCGGGGCGAACGGCACCGTTATTGTAGTCGACATCGTAGCCGGCACTGCTGACGATGCCGCCACCGCTGACACGGGCGGCACTACCCTGACCGTAGCCGCGCGACCGCAGCCACCACCAGCAGAAGTTGCCGCTGTCGCTTTCCCAAGTGCCATTCGCAACTGCATAATCCGTAGGCTCGCACTGTCTTGCACCAGTGGAATTGAAATATTTATTCGCCTCCGTGATGCTAAGCAAAAACACCTGATCCTGCGTTGCATTGCCGGGATTTGCACTGTAGCCAGGATTTTTATCTGCCGAAACCGTTACCGTAGGAATCTTGATCTTTTCATCGGAAGAAAATGCAGAATTTATAAAATCTGTATTAAGCCACTTGCGAAGTGTGCAGGTTTCCCATGTAACATTAGCATATTGTTCGATGTTGTATGGTTGACAATCAAGACCCTTTTCGCTGATGACAAAGATTTTATTATTCTCTTTGGCTAAAACCAGCCACGTAACATCTTCTTTGCCGTTTGAAGTGTTGTTATCCTGTTCGTATGCACCGAAGAATACCGTATCTCCGGGATTCGCCTTTGCGAGCAATAGTGGTTTGATGCTTTGGAGTTTTTCTGTACTATCCTTGTACGAAAGATTCTGCAACAGTGTATATGCCGTTTGATAATCACCGGAATCGATAAGTTTTATTGCTCTATCATATTTGTTAGACTGAATAGTCTCGTTTTCGCCCAATTCCTCCAAAATTGCATACCCGGCTTCATAGTCGCCGGATTCAATCATATCCAACGCTTTATTGTACTTCTGCTTTGGAATAATAACTACATTCAGCACAATTACAAACGCAATGCAGACACAGACGATCGGTGCGGCAATGATCGCAATCTTTTTTAATTTCTTTACTCTTTTTTCAGCGGCAATTTTGCGCAATTCTGCTTGCCGCTTCGCTTCCAGTCGGTCTGCCTCCTCTTTCGCCCTTATTTCTTCTGCTTTTCTTTGGCAAGCATAAACCTTCTCATCCGCATCCTTCCAGCCGGAAATAGACTTGAAATACTGGATGGCAGCATTCATAGCCCCGATGTTATCTCCTTTCAGGCAGCAGCAGCCGTTGCTATAGATATCATCCTTGCGGCACACCTCCGCCTTCTCAAGGCATTCCTGTGCAAGCTCATCTGCGTCCTTAAATCCGCTGATGTCCCGGAATTTGGACGCTGCAGCTTTGTATAGATCCTCGGAATCGGCGGATTCCATCATCTGAACAGCGGCATTATAGAGCCCGGTCAGGCGGGCTGTTTCATTGCGGTCTTTAATATGAGAGATATAGCCATCCAACGCATTCTGTAATTTTTTATCTCCAAAACGCAGGATTTTCAGGTAATTTCCGTTATCTTCAAAAGACTGCTCACAATCGGAAAGCTGTGCCTGTTTCCTGACCTGCAATTCGACCATCAGCTTTCCCAAATACGCCTGGGCGTTTTCCGGGTCCTGGTCCAGCACCCTTTCGCAGTATTCGTTGGCAGAATTCCAATCGCCGTCCTCCAGGAACATAAAGGCACGCTTCAAAAGCGGCTCCGCGGCTGCATTGCCGCCGCTTACCACGACAGTCTCCTTCGCCGCCGATTTCGGCGCATCGGCGGAGATAATCTTCTTGATGCCCCGGATCAGGTCCTGCATGAAGCCCAGCTTGCCCATGTCCTGGGCCTGCAGGTGGGAAAACTCCTCCGGCAGGTCGTAGGGGTCCATGTCCTTGTAGGCGGGGATCAGCATCTTCTTGCCGCCACTGTTTTTCACCAGCGCCAGGTAGCGGCTCCACTCGTTTTTCACCCAAACGGCGTTAAAATACTCCGGCTTGGTGCCCAGCACCACCATGACCTTGGCGCTGTTGAGGGCGGCGAATATGTACGGCTCGTAGGCGGTGCCCAGCTTGTCCTCCAGGGTGATGCGGGCAAAGAACACCTTGAAGCCCTCCTGAGTGAGCTGGTGGTACAGGTCGTTGGCCAGCACACTATCCGGGGTGCGGCGACCGCTATTGTCCGTCTCCTTGTAGCAGATGAACACATCAAAGGGCTGCTCCTTTTGAGAAATGGCCAGGATGCCCTTTTGAATCTCGTTGATGGCCTTGGCCTCGGATTCGTAGACCTCCCGCTGGGCGGCATCGGCATAGTGCAGGGCGGACTTATAGTTGTCGTCGTCAAAGATGGAGGTAAACTGCGCCCGGTTCACCGTGGGCACGCGCCTGTGGGTGGCGGGGTCCTCCACATACTCGATGCCGTAGCGGCACAGGACCAGGGACCAGTAGGCCTCGGCATCGGTGTTGTCCTCGGCCAAAATCTGCTCGTAGATGCCCATGGCCTTGTCGTACTCGTTGCTGCGGCGGAAGTGGTTGGCCCGGTCATAGAGATTGGCCCGCCGGTCATCGTCCAGCTTGGGCAGGGTCTGCTTGGTGCCGCAGCTATCGCACACAGCCACGGTGTCGCCAGGGTTAAATTCCAGCGTCCCACCGCACATTTTGCATTTGAAGATTGTCATTCTTTGTGGTCCTCCTCTGATGTTAGCTTGATGCAGACGGTTTTACCCGCATCGGTATTGCAAATAATGAAAGTGCATTGTTTCTTGGTTTAGATTACCATGCTTTATCTTCATAGGGGCTATCATAAAACCCTTTTGATTTTAGGGAGGCTACCATGTGATCAAGTTTACTCCGCCACAACCTTTTAAACCACGCAGTATCTCCAAACCACTTTACGAGTGTAGGACTAATTGCATAGTAGATGTTGATAAATGCGCGACCATACCATGTTTTGGCTAATGTGTAATCACGGAAACGACGCAAAGTCCATACTTGCGGGCAATCATAGGAGCCATAAACTGCAGTTGCTATATAGCAGCCACCTGAATCTGCAGAATTTGAATTGATAGATTTCATAATATCTTCCGTAGTTTGGTTTACAGGGGGCTGATAATCTGGATCATATTTTTGGATTACCTCTACATATTGATTACATGCATCAACAGCAATGCCCTCAGCAATTCGATCTTTTAGGATTTGAATACCAAAAGTGCACATCACATCCTTATCATCTGTAAATACATCGCATAAACTATCGCAGACATAATTCGGAATGCCACATGCGGCAATTGTGCTTGCCAAATACTGCCCACGGAATTTTGGCTTTACTGCCGGATCGATACTATTCATATGTGAAGTTGCAGCTTCAAATAGCATTTTGGATAATAACTTCGACTGATTCTTAATCTCCTTGATTGCATTTTTTGGTCATCCGCACTTTTTAGATGATCACGGATGAGCACAAATGTTCCGTTAATACAGTTGCTAACGCTCGTGGCAGCGGAAGAGATTTCGCTAATTTTGCATGACATAGCTTTATAATAAACTGAATAAAAATTTGCCTCCCAGCTTGAAGGGTCCTTAAGAATAATTTGTTCATAATATTTCTGGGCATTTTCACTATTATTGTCTGCTTTTGCTCTACGAGCAAGTTCGTATAGATTCTTGAGATCTTCGCTTGAGTCGACTTTTATGGTACTTCCGCTAACATCGACAGTTCCATCAATCATCATGCGTTTAGCGTCTTCAACAGAGTATTTGCAACCGCAGGATTGACACACAAAAACACCGTCCTGTTTTATTAAATCCGTGCTTCCACACATTTCACAAATTAATTGTTTCATATAATCATTCCTTACGCTATAATTTGAATGCGAATAGCAAGTGTTTTTGCCAATAATGAAGTTATTATTTCATAGCCTTGCACAGCCGATTTCTCTTTTCCAGCGTTGTCAGAAAGTCCTCCGCTGCGGGTTCCGAGTCAGTCCCGGAGGTCACGGCGGCTTCCAATGCCCTGAATTTCTCCGCCAGCTCCGCCTCGATCTCGCCCAGCGCTTCGCTGCTCATAGGGTCGGAATATCGCAGCGCCTCATAGACTTTCTTGGTCGCGATTTTCGCATCCGGGGTTTTGGCCTTGCCCAGCAGTGTCTCGGCGTCCACCGTCAGCAGCTTTATGAACTGCGTCTGCGACTTGACCTTCTCATGGGTGGCTCTGACGGTCTCCCCGGCCCAATCGGCCTTGACTACGGCCACCGCCGTAAAAGCGGCAATGGCTACGCAAACAATGGCTGCGATCCACGCCGGGCAGTTGATCAGCATCAGCGCCCCGCCCAGCACCAGCATTCCGATCAGGCCCAGGTAGCTGACTGAGATCAGCGGCACCTTGCAAAACAGCTTTTCCAGATTTTCCGCCTGGAACGCCTTGTTCGCGCACAGGAGATTCCCTACAAACGCGGCCATCACAAACAGCCACGCGATCCAAAACCGCAGATCATAATGGATCTCGTAGCCCGGAATGATGGGCCGGACTAAAAAGACTATGACATTGAACGCCACTAGGAAAATCGCCCAAATCAGCGCATAGGACTTAAAATTCTTTTTCATCGGTCTCTCCCCCTATCACAAAATATTTTTCAGCAGCTCAGCCTTCATGGCGGCAAATTCCTCGTCGGTAATGAGGCCGGATTCCTTCATAATGCCCAGCTTCTCCACCTTTGCCTTGAAGGCCGCCATCTCGTCTGCGGGCTGTGCCGCCGAGGTGGGAGGCTCCGCCGCTGCCTGCATGGCTCCGTTTACGGCATTTCCTACCACACCGCCCACTGCGCCGCCCACGCCCGCCATGGTGCCCAGGCCAACGCCCATGTTGGTGAACTGGCCCACGGCCTCGTTCTGCGCCACCTTTTCCGCCACATCGAAGCCACGCTCCTGGGCGTAGGTGTAGCCCTCCTGGGCCCGCTTGGTGGCCTGGGCCTGGGAGTCGATGACCACCTTTTGGGCCTCCGTCTGGGCATAGATCAGGTCCGTCTGCTGGCGGAGCTTCGCCTCGGCAATGTCGGCATACTGGCGGAAATGCAGCTCCTTGAATTTCTCGTACTGCTTATCGCCGTCAGGCTTGACAATGGTGGTGACAAAGAACCGCTCCAGCGCCACGCCGTAGTCAGCGAAGTCCGGAATCAGCAGCTTATGGATGCTCTCGGAAAATGTGGTGAGATGCTCATCAATTTCAAAAATATTGATGGCGCTGGACTTCATCACCTGGGCGATGTAGGTCTTGACCCGGGTCATGAGAAATGCCCGGAAAAAGCCCACCAGCTTCTGCTGACCCAGGAAATTCTCCGTGCCCACCAGCTTCACCAGCAGCTTGCGACTGTCCTCCACCCGCAGGCTCATTTCACCGCTGGCACCGATGGAGAGGGGGAAGCCGTAGGTGGGCTCAATGTACTGCACCTTGCTGTCCGTGCCCCATTTCACCGACATTTGCTCGGTCTTATTGATGAAGTAGACCTCGCAGTGGAAGGGGGAGGTGTCGCCGGTGGCCCGATTCAGCAGCTTGCCGATTTTGGGGATGTTCTCCGTTTCCAGCGTGTAGCGCCCGGGGCCGAACAGGTCCAGGGCCTGGCCGTTCATAAAGAAAATTGCTTCCTGTGATTCGTGGACCACCAGCTGCGTCATGCTGTTAAAGTCCTCACAGGGATGCTTCCAGATGAAGGTGCTGTTGTCCCCCTCGTATTTGATGAGATCTGCGATTTTTCCCATAAACATTCCCTCCACATAAAATTGCCCAAAACATAATCCGCATTATGTTACATTTAGGCGAAATTTCTCTAAAGGTATTCAATTATTCATTAGCATTTTATCACCTATTTTAGCGTAACGCAATAAAATTAACAAAGAAAAGTATGATTCTGCCGAAAATTGTCTATCTGGACACAGCAAAAGAGAGCCTTTTCAAAACAAAAATTGAAAAGGCTTGGATTTTTGCGCTGTTTTGCAGGTTGGTAGCGGTATGCCTCATAGGCAAGCTCTCGTACTGGCAAAACGACTGCAACATAATGCGGATTATGTACTCATCGCCATTTTCGGTGGCTTTTTTCATAGGATCAGGTGCATATTTTCCATCCGGCGGCGGTGCTCTATGCCGGTGGAAATGATGTAGATTCGTGTGGTGTTAATGCTTGAGTGACCGAGAATGTCGGCAAGCTTGGCAATATTCCACCTATGCCTTGCGGGGCGTGGCCCATCACAAATTGCCCGTGACCTCGAAAATGAAAAGATTCTCACACCTACGGCATATTATGCCAGCGTAGGCAGAGCTACCCGCAACCCAATTCCGGCAAATCCGTATCTATGGGCAGACGAAGCTGTAAAACACATTCTTGAAAACAGACAGTACACCGGGTGCGCGGTAAACTTCAAAAGCACAACGGTCAGCTTCAAAGTTCACAAGAAGATCTACAACCCCGTAGAGGAGCAGCAAGTTATCCCGAATATGCAGGAGCCGATCATATCCGAAGAGCTGTTTGACCGTGTGCAGGAGC
>OHIL01000303.1_pt1 | contig 21831 bp, 20 predicted proteins | sample 1568231 | NCBI WGS metagenome assembly OHIL01 (sample SAMEA3879565, study PRJEB24766) | human gut metagenome | biome: human-associated habitat; feature: feces | place: USA | collected 1985/1987 | reverse complement strand
CCTGCATCGTCATAATCAACGCAGAAGTACTTTGACAGTTCGTCTGCAATCTCGCCTGCTTTGTCTGCGAGCTTCTTTGACAGGGGCAGAACTGCCGCCTTGACGGGAGCTAAGTAGGGGTGGAAGTGCATAACGTTTCTTGTTGTGCCGTCCTCGAGCTGTTCTTCGTCATAAGCCTCAGTTATAACTGCAAGGAACAGACGCTCAACACCGAGTGAAGGCTCGATAACATAAGGAACGTACTTCTCATTTGTTTCGGGATCGAAATATTCTATCTTCTGACCGCTTGTCTTGATGTGCTGTGTAAGGTCGTAGTCGGTTCTGTCCGCAACGCCCCAAAGTTCGCCCCAGCCGAACGGGAACAGATATTCGAAGTCGGTTGTAGCCTTTGAGTAGAAGCAAAGCTCTTCCTGATCGTGATCACGCAGTCTTAAGTTTTCTTCGTTTATACCGAGGGACAGGAGCCACTTCTTGCAGTAGTCCTTCCAGAAATAGAACCAGTCAAGGTCTGTGCCGGGCTTGCAGAAGAATTCAAGCTCCATCTGCTCAAATTCTCTTACACGGAAGATGAAGTTGCCGGGAGTAATCTCGTTTCTGAATGACTTACCTACCTGTGCAACACCGAAGGGTACTTTTTTACGTGTAGTACGCTGGATATTCATAAAGTTTACGAAGATACCCTGCGCTGTTTCGGGACGGAGGTAAAGCTCGCTCTTCGAGTCCTCTGTAACACCCTGGAATGTCTTGAACATAAGGTTGAACTGTCTTATGTCTGTGAAGTCAGCCTTGCCGCAGTTGGGGCAGGTGATGCCTTTTTCACGGATATAATTCATCATCTGCTCGTTTGACCAGCCTGCACAGTTTGTGCCGTCAAAGTCCTCGATAAGATTATCCGCTCTGTGACGTGTCTTACAAGCCTTGCAATCCATAAGGGGATCGGAAAATCCACCGATATGACCCGATGCTACCCATGTCTGAGGGTTCATGAGGATAGCACTGTCAAGACCTACGTTGTACTTGCACTCCTGTATGAATTTTTTACGCCATGCGGACTTGATATTGTTCTTCAGCTCAACGCCGAGAGGTCCAAAATCCCATGTATTTGCAAGTCCTCCGTATATCTCACTGCCGGGATATATAAAGCCTCTGCCCTTGCAGAGAGCAACCAGCTTATCCATGGTTTTTTCTGTGTTTTTCATGTACGAAATTTCCTTTCATGTTTTGCATTTAAAAGCAGTGCACGGCAACGTATCTGCGCTGTCGTGCTTGTCTGCCGTATAATTCGTTTTAAATAGTGTTTGCCTCCGACCGTTTTGCTGTACAGAAAGGTCGGAACTTACAGCGCCTTACAGCTTTTCGATCCAGCCCATTTCATCGGGGAGCTTGCCGTACTGCATACCTGTCATTGTGTCGTAAAGACGCTGAGAGATAGGTCCTATCTTGTTGTCGTTGATAAGCATAACCTTATCGCCCCACTTTAAGTGACCTACAGGTGAGATAACAGCGGCTGTACCTGTACCGAATACTTCATTCAGCTTGCCTGCATCGTAAGCGTCTGCGATTTCCTGTATTGTGATTCTCTTTTCGCTTACCTTAAGACCCCACTTCTTGCACAGCTCTATAGATGACTTTCTTGTGATACCCGAAAGGATAGAGCCCTGAAGTGCGGGAGTAACAACCTCGCCGTCGATTACGAAGAAGATGTTCATAGCACCTACTTCTTCAATGTACTTACGCTCAACACCGTCAAGCCACAGTACCTGTGAGTAGTTCTGCTTGTGAGCCTCGTCCTGACCGATGAGCGATGCGGCGTAGTTACCGCCTGTCTTTGTAAAGCCCATACCGCCTCTTACCGCACGGACATAGTTTGTTTCAACATAGATGTTGACGGGATCAAGACCCGAAGCATAATATGCACCTGAGGGTGACATGATTATCATAAAGTAATACTTGTCGCCGGGACGAACGCCGAGGAACGGGTCAGCGGCAAATATGAACGGACGTATGTAGAGCGAAGCACCGTATGTATGAGGTACCCAGTCCGCATCTATTTTTACAAGCTCGTGGAGAGCCTGTAAGCAATCGTCAACGTTTAACTGAGGGATAACAAGACGCTCAGCGGAGATGTTCATTCTCTTGAAATTTTCTTCCGGACGGAAGAACTGAATGCTGCCGTCGGGAGTTCTGTATGCCTTCATACCCTCGAAGATTTCCTGTCCGTAGTGAAGAACCATAGCGGCAGGTGAAATAGAAATATCCCCGTAGGGAACTATTCTTGCATCATGCCAGCCCTTGCCCGTGTCATATTCCATAACGAACATATGATCGGTAAAGATGTGACCGAAACCGAGCTTTGTTTCGTCAACGGGCTTTGCCTTAGGTGTTTTAGTTTTCTCAATTTTGATTTCCATTGTAAAAACATTCCTTCCTGAAAGCGATTTTCTCGCCGTAATTTCCGCCATAGCGGCAGCTCGTCTGCCTTATGCAAGCGAAATACCGTTTCCTTTCAGCATCTGTCCGATGAAAGCACAGGAAAATTATGTATGCTTGCAGTACCGACTAATTGTACAAAGAAAATTATAGCACTATTCTTGCAAAAGTTCAATATCTTTTTCAGATTATTTGAATTTTTTGAGCGGATTTCTTTCATCAAAAGTCCGTGCGTATATTATTATGCAAATAAATCGGTCCGATGCCTGTTGAATGGCACCGGACCGATCGCAATATTTCAGGTTACTGCTTGTTTGACATTTCGTAGGATTCGATCATCTTCTTGACCATCTGACCGCCGATTGAACCTGCCTGCTTTGAAGTAAGGTCGCCGTTGTAGCCGTTGTCCTTAAGGGGTACGCCTACTTCGCTTGCAGCCTGCATCTTGATGCTGTTTAATGCTGCCTTGTTCTTTTTATTGGTACTAGCCATTGTTGTTTTCCTCCGTATTTGTTATGCAGGTCCTTTTGACCTTGCAATATTATTATGTTCGGAGATTTTTTAAATATCAGATGAAATTTTTGGTGAAAAATCAGAACGCAGAAAATACGGCAAACCGTTCTGATTTTGCAAATAACATTGCAATCAGAATTCATCTGTGTTAAAATTAATTAACATATTTTTACGGAGAAATCGCTATGCCTACAGAACTCGAAACCATGAAGCACGCCAAGGAATACATAGACAAGCTCGCAAACGGAATAGGCCCTTTTAGCGATAAGCCTGTGCCGGACGGCGATATTATCAATAACGTCAAGCTGTCACGATGCTTTTTCTACATTTCGGGAATACTTGAAAAGGTGATTGAAAACGGCGGAGAGGTGGCTAAGCCGCAAGTCACCGAAGCTGTAAGGCCGCATAAGCGTGGCAGTGTGGTAATAACCGACGAGCCATGGGCAAAATTCAGATGTTTTATAAACGAAGTGTCGCTGTCAACCTTTACCGATATGATAAACAAGCATATTGACAGCGATGTTTCCGTAAAGCTGAAAGGCTCTGCAATTGCCGATTGGCTGACCGTGATAGGCATGCTGACGGAAGAAACACTGCCTAACGGCAAGCTCAAAAGAGTGCCGACCGAAAACGGCATTTCAGAGGGTATACGGCTTAATGAATATTTCACTCCGGGCGGTTTTCCGAGATACGCAATAATGCTCAGCCCTGCGGCACAGCAGTTTGTGCTTGACAACATAGACGCAATAGCGGAAATGAACGGCTTGCCGAGAGAAAAACATAACAGACTGCCGTTTGAGGTCACAGACGAAATGCGTCAGAAGCTTACTTCCACGGAGAAATTCGTTACGGCAACAGATATAACGCAGAATATCAATTCTTATGTCGATGAAGAAAAGTCGGGTACGCTTAAAACAGGCTCTGTATCAAAATGGCTCGAAGAACAAGGCGTACTTGAAAACACCGAGCTTCCAAGCGGCAGAAAAACCAGACTGCCTACTGAGCAGGGTGTAAAGCTCGGAATAGAAACAAGGCAACGCACCTCACAGCGTGGCGAAGAGTATACGGCGGTTGTCTATTCAAAGCAGGCGCGCCAGTTCAAACGTTCTCAAGGGATGACGCCACTGGAATTCAGACGTAAAGACGGCGACGGAGTCGGAACGGTTGAGTAATTTGCATAAAGACGAAATCTAAAAATTTACATGAAAATTTATATAAAACACTTGTGTTTTTGCAACACACGTATTATAATAAAAACAAAGGAGGGAACGAGATGAAAGCGAGTATCCGACAGATCAGCGAAATGACCGGATTTTCTCCGGCAACTGTATCCAACGCGCTTAACAATAAACGCGGCGTCAACCATGAAACCGCCGCAAAGATTCTCGAAGCCGCCCATGCCTGCGGATATTTATCAGAAGGCGGAAATATCCACAGCATTCGTTTCGTCATTTATAAAGACAGCGGACAGGTCGTTTCCGATACGCCTTTTTTCTCCGCCCTGATCGAAGGAGTCGAGATGGAAAGCCGGGTCGGGAATTTTGAAACGGTGATCTGGAACCTGAACCGGTCTGCGCCGGATTATGACGAACGCTTAAAACAGCTTCTGACCGATCCGACAAGCGGTATCCTGCTTCTGGCAACCGAGTTGGATGAAGAAGAAGCCGCTAAGTTCAAAAGCGCGCTGGCACCGGTCGTTGTACTGGATAACTGGTTTGAAAACTCCTCTTTCAACTCTGTCCTGATCAGCAACACCGATTCGACCTGTGCCGCAGCCGAGTATCTGATCGCAAATGGTTATAAGGAAATCGGATACCTGAAAAGCAACATTAACATTAAAAACTTCTTCTACCGCCAGGAAGGATATGAACGGGCGCTTAAAGCACATGGACTTGAGATCCCGGAAAACGGGCTGATTTCTCTGCCTCCGACGATGGACGGGGCAAGAGTACAGATGAACCGTTTGCTTTCCGCCGGGATCAGGCTTCCCGAAGCACTCCTAGCCGATAACGATATCATTGCTCTGGGCGCGATGAAGGCCATGCAGGATCACGGGATCCGGATCCCTGAGGACGTATCGATCATCGGGTTTGATGATCTTCCGTTTTGCAGCATCACGACCCCCGGCCTGACCACCATTCATGTTTATAAACAGGAAATGGGACGCACAGCCGTCCGAAGGCTTCTGGAACTGATCCGGAACGGCGACCGGTTTGTGACCAAATCTCAGATCTGTACTGAGTTTGTTGAGCGGGGAAGCGTGTGCAAACGCACTGACTGACCGCTTATGATAAATGCCAACAGTCTCTAATTTCAGAAAGGAAGGAATTTTTATGACTCCTGCAAAAATCAAAATCGGTTATGCACCGACCAGACGCAGTATCTTTTCCGCACCTGCAGCTATTGAATACCGCAATCTGACCGCAGATCGTCTGCGCGAACTGGGCGTGGATTTTGTTGACATCACCGATATCAATAAAGAAGGGCTTCTCTACGATGACAACGATCTGCCCGCAATTGTGGAAAAATTCAAAGCCGAGAAGGTTGACGGTATCTTCTTCCCTCACGGAAACTTCGGCACCGAGTACGAGGTCGCAAGACTGGCCAAGGAAATGAATCTTCCGGTTCTGCTCTGGGGTCCCCGCGATGAATGTCCCGATCCCGAAACCGGCGTCCGCCTGAGAGATTCCCAGTGCGGCCTGTTCGCGACTGGTAAGGTTCTCCGCCGTTTCCGCGTACCTTTCACCTACATGACCAACTGCAACCTGACCGATCCCGAATTTGAGCGGGGAATCAAGGACTTCCTTGCCGTCTGCAATATCGTCCGCACCTTCCGTCATACCCGCATCCTTCAGATCTCGACCCGTCCGTTTGACTTCTGGAGCACGATGTGCAACGAAGGTGAGCTGCTTGAGAAATTCAACATCCAGCTTTCGCCCGTTCCGATGACCGAACTGGTTCAGAACGTCAACAAGGCAAAAGAGGAAAAAACGCTGGTCGAAGCCTGCGTCGCTTATATGCGAATGAAGATGGACATCCACGTCACCGAGGACGAGCTTTACAATGTAGCCGCTATGAAAGTTGCAATCGAAACGATGGCAAAGAAATACGGTTGCAACGCCGCTGTTATTCAGTGTTGGAATGCCCTTCAGGATGAACTTGGCGTTATGCCCTGCTGTGCAAACTCCCTGCTCTTTGATGAAGGCTTCCCGGTCGTCTGTGAGACCGATATCCACGGTGCGATCACTTCTCTGCTGATTCAGGCTGCCGGTATGGACGAGCATCCCGTATTCTTTGCTGACTGGACGGTTCGCCATCCTACCAACGACAACGCTGAGCTGCTTCAGCACTGCGGCCCCTGGCCCCTTTCTCTTGCTAAAGAGCGTCCTCAGCTGACCTATCCGCTGGCATTTGATTACCCCGGTGCGGTTGCTGCCGAGTGCAAACACGGCAACGTTACCCTCTGCCGTTTTGACGGCGACAACGGCGAATACAGCCTGCTGCTCGGTACCGCTAAAGGTATTGACGGTCCTTACACCAAGGGTACCTATCTCTGGGTCGAGGTCAAAAACTGGAAGAAGCTGGAGGCAAAGATTGTCGAAGGCCCCTATATTCATCACTGTGCCGGTATTCACGGCGATGTTGTCGCGAGACTTTACGAAGCCTGCAAATACATCGGCGTCAAGCCCGACCTTTATGACGATAACGACGAAGAAATCAAAGCATATCTTCGCGGCGAATAAATGAAGGAGAGCCGGGAGAAAAGAGTATCTCTTCCGACTCCTGATCAGGAAAGGACACAGACTTATGACCCTGAAAGCAAACTCTTACAAACTGCGTCAGGATATCCTCAATATCGTCTACCACGCAAAGGGCGGACATATCGGCGGTGACATGAGCGTAATCGATACGCTCAACGTCCTGTATAACAAGCAGATGAATGTTACTCCCGAGAATTTTCATGATCCCGATCATGACCGCTTTATCCTCAGTAAAGGTCATGCGGTTGAGGCACTTTACGCGGTTCTCTGCCAGAAAGGATTCTTCCCCCGCGAGGATTTGAAAACGGTTTCCCAGTATCTCTCCAAGTACATCGGTCACCCCAACAATAAAGTCAATGGTATCGAGATGAACTCCGGTTCTCTCGGCCACGGTCTGTCGGTCGCGATCGGTATGGCACTCGCCGGTAAGATGGACAAGCGCGATTACCGCGTATATGTTGTCATGGGCGATGGTGAGCTTGCCGAAGGAAGCGTCTGGGAAGGCGCCATGGCCGGCGGTCACTATAAGCTGGACAATCTCTGCGCCGTCATTGACCGAAACCGTCTCCAGATCTCCGGCACGACCGAATATGTTATGAACCAGGAAAGCCAGGAAGAGCGTTGGGCGACCTTCGGTTGGCACGTCATCTCGATCGACGGAAACGATGTTGATGCGTTGGATCGTGCATTTGACGAAGCAAAAGCCACCAAAGGCAAACCCACCCTGATCGTTGCCAACACCACGAAGGGCTGCGGCGTATCCTTTATGGAAAATAAAGCTGCATGGCATCACAAAGTTCCGACTCCCGAAGAATACGAACAGGGTATGGCGGAACTAAAAGCAAAGGAGGCTGCGGCAAATGAATAAGATTGCGAATAAGCAGGTGATCTGCGAAGTTCTGATGGAAAAGGCTAAAGAGGACAGAGACGTTGTTGTTCTCTGCTCCGACTCCCGCGGAAGCGCTTCGCTGACTCCGTTTGCCGATACATATCCCGACCAGTTTGTTGAAGTTGGCATCGCTGAGCAGAGCCTGGTTTCGATCTCTGCCGGTCTTGCTAAATGCGGCAAAAAAGCCTATGCGGCTTCTCCCGCATGCTTCCTCTCGACCAGAAGCATGGAACAGGCGAAGGTTGACTGCGCTTATTCCCATACCAATGTTAAGCTGATCGGTATTTCGGGCGGTGTTTCCTACGGCGCGCTCGGCATGACCCATCATTCGGCGACCGATATTGCTGACATGGCATCGATCCCCGGAATGCGCGTTTATCTTCCTTCCGACCGTTTCCAGACCCGTAAGCTGATGGAAGCGCTTTATCAGGACGATCAGACCGCTTATATCCGCGTCGGCCGCTACGCCGTTCCGGATGTTTACTCGGAGGACAACTGCCCCTTTGAGATGGATAAAGCGACCGTTATCGGCGAAGGGACGGATGTTGCCATCATCGCCTGCGGTGAAATGGTAGAAGCAGCCGTTGCCGCTTCCAAAGAACTGAATGAGCAGGGGATCTCCGCCGGTGTGCTCGATATGTACTGCGTCAAGCCGCTGGATGAACAGGCAGTTATCCGTGCAGCTGAAAAAGCAAAAGCTGTGATCGTAATCGAAGAGCATACCCGGATCGGCGGACTCGGTTCAATGGTCTGCCAGATTGTCGCAGCCAATGCTCCCCGTAAAGTCACCTGCATGGGCCTGCCCGATGCTCCTGTTATCACCGGTAATTCCCGCGAGGTCTTTGACTATTATCATCTGAATAAAGACGGTATCATTGCTGCCGCAAAAGAACTGTTAAAATAAGCGACTGTTCCTCCCGCATCGGATCGACATATCCGGTGCGGGAGGGGAAAGGACTGGTTTTCAGCATGAAATATATTCTGGCGATTGACCAGAGCACTTCCGGAACCAAAGCTCTTCTTTTTGACGAAGACGCCCGGCTGATCGGCCGAAGCGACCTTCCGCATAAACAGAAGATTTCAGAAAACGGATGGGTCGCGCATGATCCGATGGAAATCTGGGAGAACACCAAAGGCGTTGCCCGTGCTATTATTGAAAAAACCGGCATCAACAAAGACGAAGTCATTGGCATCGGCATCAGCAACCAGCGCGAGACGGCTCTGGTTTGGGATCGCGATACCGGCCTTCCGGTTTATGATGCGATCGTATGGCAGTGCGCACGCGGTGCAAAGATCTGTGAAGGACTGTCTGATTATGCCGAAATGGTGCGCGAGCACACAGGTCTGCGGCTCTCTCCATATTTCTCTGCGGCAAAGATCGCATGGGTTCTCCAGAACGCTGGCGACCTTTCCGGCAGACACCTTTGCTGCGGCACGATTGATTCGTGGCTCGTCTTTAAGATGACCCACGGAAAAGAATTCCGATGCGATTACTCCAACGCTTCCCGTACACAGCTTTTCAATATCCGTACCCTTTCCTGGGACAGTGAGATCTGCTCAATCTTTGGAATTGACCCGGAGACGCTTCCGACTGTGACCGACTCCGACGGTCTTTACGGTTATACCGATCTTGATGGGTACTTTTCCAAAGAAATCCCGATTCACGGCGTTCTCGGCGACAGTCACGGCGCTCTCTTCGGGCAGGGCTGTCTGACTCCTGGCATGATTAAAGCGACCTTCGGAACCGGCTCCTCCGTTATGATGAATATTGGTGAAAAACCGATCTTCTCTGACGCCGGTATCGTAACCTCGCTGGCATGGAGCATGGGCGGGAAAGTAAACTACGTCTTGGAAGGTAACATCAACTATACCGGCTCGGTTATCAAATGGCTGGTCGATGATGTGAAGCTGTTGGGTGCTTCCCGCGAATCGGGCGAATTTGCTGCAAAGGCCAATCCCGAGGATACGACCTACCTCGTTCCGGCTTTCTCCGGGCTGGGCGCCCCCTATTGGGACAGTGAGGCGAAGGCCGCAATCGTCGGTATGACCCGCAGCACCGGAAAAGCCGAAATCGTAAAGGCGGCGGAAGAATGCATTGCGTATCAGATCACCGATCTTGTTCTGCTGATGCAGCAGGAGTCCGGTCTGCCGATCACTGAGATCCGGGTAGACGGCGGTCCGACTAAAGACAAATATCTGATGCAGTTCCAGTCGGATATGCTTTCGATCCCGGTTGCAGTTCCGAAAAACGAAGAACTTTCGGGCATCGGCGCAGCTTATGCTGCCGGTTTTGCTCTGGGGCTGTGGGATCAGTCTGTTTATGAAAAAGAAGAACGCACCCGCTATCTGTCGAAGGTGGACGAATCTTCCCGTAAAAAGCGCTATGACGGCTGGAAAGCGGCTGTCGCAAGCGTTCTGACCAAATGACAGGAGTGTAATTATCATGAAATTCTTTATCGACACCGCCAATATTGAATAAATCCGTAAGGCAAACGACATGGGCGTTATCGCTGGCGTTACCACCAATCCTTCTCTGATCGCCAAAGAAGGCCGCGACTATGCGACCGTTCTGAAAGAAATTGCCCAGATCGTTGACGGCCCGATCTCCGGCGAGGTCAAAGCGACCACTGAGGACGCTGAAGGCATGATCGAAGAGGGAAGAGCAATCTATGTGCTCGACCCAAGCACATGGTCGTTAAGATCCCGATGACCGTTGAAGGCTTGAAAGCCATCAAGGTTCTCTCCTCCGAAGGAATTCCGACCAACTGCACGTTGATCTTCTCCGCAAACCAGGCACTTCTTGCCGCTCGTGCAGGTGCTACTTATGTCAGCCCCTTCCTTGGCCGTCTGGATGATATTTCTCAGCCCGGCATTGAGCTGATTGAAACGATCACCGCCATGTTCTCCCGTTTCCCCGAGATCAAGACCGAGATCATCTGCGCGTCTGTCCGCAACCCGATCCATGTTACCGATTGCGCTCTGGCCGGTGCGGATATTGCGACCGTTCCTTACAAGGTCATTGAGCAGATGACCAAGCATCCGCTCACCGATCAGGGCATCATCAAGTTCCAGGATGACTACCGCAAGGTATTCGGTGATAAATAAGCTTTACTGAATATTGAAAAGGGAACCGGAAAATCGCCCATTCTTTACTTGTGCTTATACAAAATGTAAATATGTATCGGCTCAGCCAAATGTAAATATGTATCGGCTCAGCCTCTGATATTATAATCTTCTGCAAGAAGCACAGACGCTCTTGCGAGCTTGTGCAGATAAACAAACGGTCCGATAATGATAAGGCTTCCCAGAACGTTCCATAGCCAGTAATCCGAAGCACCGAAAGAATATGCTATGCCACGTCTTGCAAGCTCGTTGCCCATTCTTGAAGAAAGGTTATGGAACCATACGATAAAACCGATACCTAATGTAAGCGGCCCGATGATAAACGCCATAAGGCAGTAGTGCATTGTCTTTCTTCCGTCAAATCTGCTTGCGATAAGATTTATATCTTCTGAAATTCCGGAAAAGAAAACTAACGGATAAATTCCGAAAGTTATAATTGTTAACAGAATCAGCTTAATCAGACCTCTGTGTGTATTGAGCTGTCTTACCGGTCCGTAGCTTTGCTGATACTGCGGTGCGGGCTGCTGGTACTGCGGTGCGGGCTGCTGATAATTGTTCTGTTCGTTCATATTTATACCTCCCTGAAAGTTTTCTTAATAATAGCACAATATTAGACTGCTGTCAATAATTTAATTTAATAAAATTAATCTTTAAGGAAATCTGCGAAACGTCATAGGCAAAAATATCATTCTTATCCGAAACAGTTGACATAGCGAAAAACCGGTGCTATAATGCTATAATATGAGCATTACGCAACAAGCATTACAGAAAAACCCATATCACGAGGTGATATTATGCCACCCAGGGCAAAATATACAAGAGAAGAAATAACCGAAATAGCGCTCGGAATAGTTGCCGAGAGCGGTGTTGAATCGCTGAATGCAAGAAGCCTTGCAGAAGCTATGGGAACATCAACACGTCCTATCTTTACAGCGTTCAGAAATATGGAGGAGCTTGAAAGCGCTGTCCGTGAGTCCGCTATGAAGGTATTCGGACAGTTTGCGGAAAAAGAAACGCCCGATATGCCTGCATTCAAGCAGGTCGGCATACAGATGATCACTTTTGCAAAGGAAAAGCCGAAGCTGTTCAGACTTCTTTTTATGAAGGAACAGGATCATACTTTCAATTTCGAGGGAATGTTCTCGTCTATGCTCGGCGTTACGGCTGACAAGTGCATTGAGTATATAATGAACGATTACTCGCTTTCAAAAGAGGATGCAATGACTTTGTTCAGACACGTCTGGATATTCACCTACGGTATAGGTGTATTGCTTTCATCCAACATCTGTCTGTTCAGCGAAAACGAGATTTCGGATATGCTGAGCGTTCAGTTCAGAAGTATGCTGATTATGATAAAGTCCTCACATGCGGCAAAGTAAAACCCGATATACATCCCGATCTGTTTTATGGCAGGTCGGGAATTTTTTTATCCTTTTTTCCAAACATTTTTCTATCCATACATAAATAATGTTGCAAACGGTGTTTTAATATACTTGAAAAACGAACATTGCAATGTGTTTTCAAGCGGTTTTCAAAGCTTTTTTCCAAGTCTTTTTGCGTGGAAAAAGGCAGAAGAAAAGATGCGGTCAACAGTATATAATAAAGTTATAAATTACAGATTTCGGGAGATGTCATGGATAAGAATAACAAATCGGAATCGCTTAACGGTGTATATGGGACGATATGTGAAATTATCGGCTTTGAAAATACCGTTAAGCTGTACAATCAGATGAAGGGCAGTCAGATAAATTTCCCCACACGGCTTTATTCTAAGGAATATGTCGCATTGGAGGCGGAAAAAACCTATGACGGCTCATCTGATTCGCTTAATAAGATAGCCACCGAGTATAACTATTCGGAGAGGACTATAAGAAAACTTCTGAAAAAGAAAAACGAGGAGGAATAAGTATGGAACAGGGAAGTTCGAAGAAGAACAACATAATCGTACTGTGTGTTGTTATTGCAGTAATAGCTGTCGCACTGGTTGCCTATTTTGTAATAAGCGGTCAGAAGGATAACGGTCAGCCTGCGGTCAGTGCAACAATGGAACTGAACACCGTCAACATTTACGGTGCCTGGTACAAGAAAGCAGGTGATAGCACATACGAACTGAGATTCAAGGACAACAAGGAGCTGTCATATAAACAGACGGCGGCAGACGGCACGGTCACGGCACAATCCGACGAGGGTACATACGATATAGCGGACGGAAAGCTGATACTTACAATAGTTGCAGGCGGTCAGACCTACAGCGACACCTGCATAGCAAACGTAAACGAAAAGCAGATGTCGCTCGTGACTGAGGCAAACGGCAGTGGGCTTTTCGGCGGTATCTACGACAAGGACGGAGCGGATTATTCCGTACCCGATATTTCAGATGATGAACCGTCAGAAGCACCTGATACCACATCGGCACAGACAACAGCGGTCACAACAGCACAGACAACACCCGAAACTACAGTGCAGACAACACCTGCACCGGAAACAACACCTGCCGAAACACAACCAGAAGCTCCTGCCGTTACCAATGGAACTATAGCACTTCCGGACTATATACAGTATTATTTTGACAAGGATTTTGCCGACGTATGGGGAATTACAGCCAGCATTTATACCGGATATTATGCCTGCTACGAAAAGGACGGTCTTGATATCTACTATTGCAGAAAAGACTTTATTCAAGACCACCCGATCTTAGGACGAGGCAAGGCAATTATGGTCGAGTGTCCTATAATATCTTTCTTTACAGATTTTGACGGTTATGTGACATATGGAGCTTTCAGCAATTATCTGTATAAAAACTACGGCGATTATATAACACTCAGAGATGACGGTACATTTGGTTTATATGATGACGGAAAATATGTTATATACTTCACTTTTGATTCAGATGCTGAAATATCTTCTTCAACGCTCATCGGTGACGGAAATATAGTAATATGTGAGGAACAGGAATACTACAGTGATAAGCTTTAATTCAAAAGGAGATTGTTATGAAACTAAATAAAGAATTTATACTTAAAAATCTTATGGGAATTATATGTGCCGTGATAATTCTTGCACTGTTTCTTCCCTTTATGTCGGTAAAGGCGGAGGTTTCTGTCGGAGGATTCGGCGGCGGAAGCGCCGATCAGTCGATGAACGGCTTTTCGCTTGTGACGGACGGCGGATTTTTCGGCTTTGCGTTTATACTTTGCCTTGTGGCAGTAGCGGCAAGCTGTTATATCCCTCAGCTGAAGCCTTTCAGAAAGATTATATCCGCTATAGGCTCGGTTGCAGGTATCGTCTGCCTGTTCATAGCGCCCGGTTCGGCGGCATCGGCAGTAAATGCGGCGGCAGGCGGAGCGACCGCAGGCACGGGAGTATCCGCAAAGGTAGAGCTTAACTATCTGATAGGCTTCTGGATAATACTTATTCTTATGCTCGCTCTTATAGCAATGTCGGTAATACAGTTCTTAGGACTTAAGGGCAACAAGGTATTTGACGCAGTAAACTCAGCCGAAGATGAAAACGGCACTGCTGGCGTATCTCTGCCGTCAATAAACGCTGACGGAATAAAATCGGCGATAGGTTCAGTAAATGCCGACAGCATAAAGAATATGGCACAGAATGCCGCAGGAAGCATCGCAGGTGCAGCAGGAAATCTCAAGGATAAAGCGTCACAGGCGGCGGCAAATATGCAGAATCATTCAAGCACAGCGTCTGCAAAGAAGGAAGATCCGAAAGCGATAATGGAGCAGATAAAACAGCTTCACGAAATGAAAGAAAACGGTATACTGACGGAAGAAGAGTTTGCAGAAAAGAAGAAGGAGTTCCTCGAACGGCTGTAAGCGATTGAATTCCTGCCATAAATAGTGTATAATTATATATACTATGATATACACAAACGGAGGAACGGCAATGGGGAAAACGTCAAACTGCCTTAAAATGCTGCAGATTTTAAGCTCGGGCAGAGTGTACAAGGGTCAGGAACTGGCTGATATTCTTGAAACAAACGTCCGCAATATAGCCGAGTACCGCACAGAGCTTGAAATGGCAGGCTATTATATAGAGGGTATTCCCGGCAAATACGGCGGATACCGTCTGATAACGCAGAGCGTGATTCCTACGGTAAGGCTCAATGAAGCCGAACAGCGTGCGTTATCCTCCGGAGCGGAATATCTTAAGAGCCGCAACGATTTTCCTTACTCAAGCGATTATGAAAAAGCGATGGGAAAGGTCTTTGCGGCGGTAAAGCACGAACAGCCGCAGGAAATATCCGTTGCCAACCGTTTTCCGCTTGCCGTTGACGAGCAGGAGCTTAGCAGACGGTATGATACTGTGGCACAGTGTATCGCTCACAGAAAAGAGCTTGAGATGGATTATCTGTCGCTGTCAAACAAGGTGTCGCACCGCCGCTTTGATCCGTATAAGCTGTTTATGTATAACAATGCGTGGTTTATGCTGGGGTATGATAAAAAGTCATACGAGATCCGCTATTTCAAGCTGAGCCGTATTCAGTCGATGGTTGTCACGGAAAACCGCTTCACAGTTCTTGCGACATACAAGGAAAGCGACTATCTTGACGATTTCGGTATGAAAAAGAACGGCGAATGGTATGATATAGTTATGCTGCTGCACGGCAGATATGCGATGCTCGCCCGTGAACGTATCTACGGCAGAGATCAGACGGTTACGCCGATAGACGAAGATACAACAGAGCTTCGTTGCACAATGCAGAATGAGGAGAATATCATGTGCTTTGTGATGGGGTTTGGAAGTCACTGCGAGGTCGTTTCACCGCAGTGGTTGAAAGACAGGGTGAAAGACGAGGCGGAAAAAATATTATCGCAAAGTATGCGGTAATCACATTATGCAAAAAATCACCCGATGCATTTTAGCATCGGGTGATTTTTTTATTACGGCGTTACGCCTTCATTATCTGCTTTACCCTGTATGGTATTTTTCAGATATTTTTCTGCCTCCTGCACAGGCATAGGCTTTGCATAAAGATAACCCTGCGCCGTATCGCATCCGCAGCTTTCGAGGAACTGTGCCTGATCTGCGGTTTCAACACCCTCAGCAATAAGCCCCAGACCTACGTCCTTGGACATTGAGATGGTGTGCATTATTATCTTCTTTCCACGATCGTTTGACATATGTGTCGAGAAGAATTCACGGTCGAGCTTCAGCACATCGAACTTTGTATCCTGCAGCGTATTCAGCGAGGAGTAGCCTGAGCCGAAGTCGTCCATCAGCAGAATAAAGCCGTGTTCCTTTATCTTTTCGGTCATACGCAGTGTTGTGTCATTTTCTATGCTTTCGGTTATTTCAAGCTCAAGCAGATGCTTCGGCAGACGATATTTCTCAATAAGCCCGTCAAGGACATTGAGGAATGATTCATCGTCAAGGTTCGCACGGGAAACATTGACCGAGATCGGAAGCGGCGTGAAATGCCTGTCTATCCAGTCACGCAGTACCATGCAGGCACATTCCCAAACATAAGCATCCAGCTTTGTGATAAATCCATTTTCTTCAAACAGCGGTATAAATCCGCCCGGGTATATCATTCCCCTTTCGGGACTTTGCCACCTTACAAGCGCTTCATAGCCGACAGCTTCGCCGCTTGATATGCTGAACTTCGGCTGCAGATAGATGATAAATTCGTTGTTGTCCAAAGCCTTTTTCATATGCGATTCGACAAACTTACGTTCCTTTATCTCCTTCTGCATATTCTTGCTATAGAATGCAACGCTTTCAAGAGCGTTTTTCTTGATAGATTGTCTTGCCATAGCGGCACAGTCGCACATCGTTCTGACAGATACGCTCCTGTCCTCTATAAGATAAATACCGAACACGAATTCATAGCTGTATTGACGGAAATTCTTCAGACAACGCTGAAGCTCGGATACAACGGAGAGCAACCCGTCCTTATCTTCGTAAGGGGTCAGAAGTGTAAAGACGTCACCGCTCATTCTTGCTCCCATCTGCTGTTTTCCGCAGAAGTTGCTGAGCTGACGTGATATGAACTGGAGCATTTCCGTTCCTGCGTCTTCGCCGTAGTTTTCATTTATCAGCTTGAAACGCTTTATATCAAACTGCACAAGAGCAAATTTTGTGTCGGGGTATGCCGTGAGCCTTTGCGAAATCATATCGTTGAACATTATCGGATTATCGGTAGTGGTGTAATAATCCAGAATGTCTATGCTCATTATTTCGTTGATTTCGAGTTTTTTGATAGAACCGGCTATCTCTTCCATTTTACCGTCCTTGCCCGAAAGCTGTACATAAATACCGTACCATACAGGCTTGTCACCTTCGCACAGACGTATGTTTACGTTCAATGAGGAATCGGTAATCTTATCGTCAAAGGAGTTCTTTATTTTACGGCAGAAGCTTTCATAGATGAGCTTGTCGTCGGGGTGTACCGCTCCGCTCAGCCATATCGCACGCAGAGGACCGACAGAGGAAGATTTAAGGCACTTTGGCATATGGTCGTTCTCTATGATGTACCACTTGAAGTTGAGATAGTCCATATAGAAGTAGGTGCATTTGTCAAACTGCGAGAATATCTTGTGTATTCTGCTGCGATAACCTTCAAGCACCTCATCGGGCTTTTTCTGAGCCTCGGGTACGGGCTGAAAGACAGGAGCACGCTCGCCCTTCTTCACCTTTTTCTGCTCGTACATAAGCCGGTCGGTATTGCGCATAAGTTCGTTTACTTCTTCAACACTGCTCACCGTGCCGTATGATCCGCCTACGCTTATAGACACCTCATAAGGTTTTCCTGCACTGCGATTGAACTTGTCAATCTCCGTCTGTATCTCACCGACAAGCCTTGACAGCTCACGCTGTTTGTCGGTGTTATACGGCACTGTCAGTATAAATTCATCTCCGCCGAATCTGGCACATATACCGTCTTTTCCGCAGCCCGTCTTTATAGCGTCAGCCACCGCTTTTATAGCTATGTCTCCCTCAGAGTGACCGTATGTATCGTTTATCTCTTTGAGCCTGTCCATATCGCAGGATACAAGGATAACATTACACTTTTCGTTTCCGAGCATAAGCTCGTTTATACGCTCAAAATATCCCCTTCGGTTATAGATGTTTGTAAGCGGATCTATCAAGTGCGTGAGCGAAAGCTCATTGTTTGCGTTTCTGAGAAGATATTCTATGCGGAAGTTTTCAAGCGCCTGGTTTATAGATTCCACCAGTCGCTGAACATAGTAGAAGCTGCCGGGATTTACAAGAAGATCGTCCGCAACGGCGGCGTAATAGCCTATGACATGCTCCTGAAAATGCAGAGGGCAGAACATAATGGTATTATATCTTTTGATAAGATCGTTGAGATCGGGCAGTACCTTCTTTGTCGGATAATTTATATTATAGCTGTAATCGCTCCACGTCTTTATGACGTGTGCGGTCATATTTTCGGTAAAAACGCTGTGATACGCTTTTGGTATGACGGCTGATTCCTTGGTCAGAAAATCATCATTCAGACACAGTGCTGCATGGTAGTTGAAATATCTGCCCATAGCCTTTGTAAGCTCGTCGAGCTTGTCGCAGTTTACCGTATGTGTATAAAGCGAAGCCATCTTGATCTCTGCGTCATAGAGGGCGAGATTATATTTATTCATATGCTCCAGCTTTTCATTGGTATAAGTTACGTCAAAATCGCTACAGCCGCAGCTCTGACCGAGTATCATAGAGAAATGGATATGCTTATCGGACGGTTTTTCACTGCCATTGATATATCCGTATGCGGTGTCGGCAATGGTTGTCGCAAGCTCATCTGCGTCCATCTGTGCGGTGGTAAGTCTGGTGGTTGAATAAATACGCTCCTGATATATAGCGTCAAATCCCGTGACTATTATATCCTCAGGAACTTTCATGCCGTGTTCTTCAAGAGCTTTCATTACGATGATAGCCATAGAGTCATTTGCGCATATTATAGCCTGAGGCATTTTTCTTCCACAGACAATAAGATCCGAGATGGTCTTTTTTGTCGGCGCTTCCCAGAAATCTCCGTAGCCGAGCATTGTTTTCTCGTTAAATTCAATATTGTGACGTGCAAGAACACGCTTGAAAGCCTCTATTCTTTCTTCTGAGAAGCAGTTGCCTTTTGTGCCTGCCATAAAAAACAGGTCGGTGCATTTATGCTCTGTTATGACGTGTTCCACTACCGACTCAAGCGACCTGCCGTAGTCGTATGTTATATTCGTACAGCCGTTGTGACTGCCGTCAAGCATTATTACGGGTATTTTTGCGGCGTTTGCATACCTTATGATAGTGTCGGTTACCCATTCGCTCTTTATAGTTTCGGGCATAATGACAAGAACATCTACAATATCGAGGTTAATAAGATGATAGACGCTTGCCTCTCCCTTTGAATACGGTGTATCATAAAACATATCTGTAAATGCGTTGAATATCATAACCTTGAAGCCTTTCTTTATCAAAGCGTCCGAGGCTACTTTTACAATATGTGCAGCGTGGTCATTCTGCATTCCCACAAGACATATCCCTGCTACTGCGTATTTATGAAATTTGCCGATGTACAAGCAATCCACCTCCTGTCTGTATTTCTTTTCTGATTACACATAAATAATTGTACCATGAAATAGTACCAAAGTCAAGATTATAGTGGAACTTGCACAATTTTTTGTAAATTCAGCCGCCGTGTTTGTACAGGCTGTAATATTGCTTGAGGCGGGATATACCTGCTGTATTTTCCGTCAACGATAAAATGCTGTGAATTACGGGTTTTTTCATCTTTTACTTGCAAATACCCCTTTACTTATGGTACAATAATAATATACTGCCGTAATAGCGAATTATCGCTTTACTATGATAAATTATCGGAAGATTAAGGAAGAATTAAATATGACCGGCGAACAGATAATGAAGGTTACGGGGATACTCCTGGAAAACCTTATCCCCACAATTAAGATTTTCGGCTTTACGCTGCTTTTTTCAATACCGCTCGGACTTATCGTTGCGGCACTGAAGATGTGCAGGTTCAAGCCAATATCGTGGCTTACAAATCTATACATACTCATAATGCGTGGAACACCGCTTATGCTCCAGATCATAGTTGTCTACTATGCACTGCCGTTTTTAAAGACGGCTACCAAAGGCTCGGGCGGATTCGTAGAAAGTCTGCTGAGCGGCGTCGATCCTGCCGCAGAGAGCTTTATGTTCACTATGGTAATTATCGCATTCGTGCTGAACTATGCGGCATATTTTGCCGAGATATTCAGAGGCGGTATAGAATCTATACCGAGAGGTCAGTATGAAGCGGCGGCGGCTCTGGGGATGACAAAGGCACAGACGTTCTTCAGGATAATTCTCCCGCAGGTAATAAAGCGTATCGTTCCTGCGTCGTCAAACGAAGTAATTACGCTTGTAAAGGATACGTCGCTTGCAAATGTCGTTGCTTACTCGGAAATAATGCTTGCGGCAAAACAGCAGATGATGAACTACAGCTCGCTCGTTCCGCTGTTTATTGCAGGTGTTTTCTATTTCGTAATGGCTACTGTGCTGACAGCGCTGTTCGGCTTTATCGAAAAGAAACTGAACTACTACAGATAAGGAGCAGGCGGAATGTCAATACTCAGTGTAAAGAATCTATCAAAGAGCTTCGGAAAGCTCGAAGTTTTAAACGATATTTCATTCAATGTGGAGCAGGGCGAGGTAATATCTATAATAGGCCCGTCGGGAAGCGGAAAATCAACGCTCCTGCGCTGTATAAATCAGTTTGAGAAGATAGACAGCGGCGAGTGCGAGATATGCGGCATCACTATGACAAGAAACGATGAAAACGGCAAGGCAGTATATGCCGATAACAAAACGCTCCACGATATAAGGCTTAAAATCGGTCTTGTGTTCCAGAACTTCAACCTGTTTCCACATTTGTTCATACGACTGAGCGGAAACCCGAAGCGGCAGGCAGATAAGAATACTTATTATACCAGCCCAATAAAACATATTTCTCATTTGTGTTTTCGATTTACGTCCGACAATTAACAGGTTCATTCACAAAGATATATTTTTTATTCTTAGGGTAGCATGGCTGTTCAGACTTAATAACATAACAAATGCCAACAGCCCAAGAAACCGGCTACCGGAAAACACATCATTCCGAACAAAAAGTTACCGGAATGTCTTTTTTACTAACAGATGCCTTTCTGAAAACACCTCAAACAGAATCCTGCCGCATAATCCATGGAATATACATGCACGTTTTCTGCATAAAGCAGGCCGTATATACAATACTTATGCAAGAGAACTATACTTCTTCCATGAAGGAACTATAGATCTGAGGCGAAGGATCTATAGATGTAACGCGAAAGATCTATAGATGTAACGCAAACCATCTATAGATGGGAAACAAACGGTCTATAGATGGGAGACAGACCATCTGTTTTCAGTGCACAGACCATCTATTTTTCTATTATTAGAGTTGTACGTATTTATGTATTACACTATCAATCAACAAAATATTGATTTTCGTTCGTTTCTTTCCGTTCTTCCCTGCATCGGGACGGAAATATCACATTCTCACTATGCATAAAAAGCAAAGTGTCAAAAACGCAAACATATGCAAACGCACCATACTGCGGTATGCCCGGAACGAGAGAGTCGCCACAATGGATGAACTGAAAGGTATCCGCAACTTATCCCTGCTGGACAACCGTATCTTATCGGAGAACTTAGAACCTATTCCTTTCAAACATCCGGTTGCCAATAATAAGTACGAAGCGCTGTCCTAGTGCTTCAAACACGAGATGTGGCACAGTGCCGAAATGGAAGCGATAAAACGGGCATTAGGGCACCCTGCCAAGTGGATGTAATTGGGTACATCGGCACAATTAAAAATTGTATAACAGTTCTTCCAACGTAACACCACTATCCGCCCCCATCTTCTCCATACGGATACGTTTCAGACGTTTCTTCACAGAATCCCGCTCCAAATGCATCACCTGCGCCATGCCCGACTGGGATAATTGCATTTTCACCATATCCTATATCAGCTACTGTTAAATTAAAATCAAGAGGTTTGACTGTAATAGTATTATGTATTGTTGTATAATCGTATGTAGCAGATATTGTGTAATTTCCAGAAGTCAGATTGAG
>OHIL01000292.1_pt1 | contig 22147 bp, 16 predicted proteins | sample 1568231 | NCBI WGS metagenome assembly OHIL01 (sample SAMEA3879565, study PRJEB24766) | human gut metagenome | biome: human-associated habitat; feature: feces | place: USA | collected 1985/1987 | reverse complement strand
AAGTCTCTGCGCAGGATATCTCTCCCTATATCTGCGGAGAACGATGCTGGCAGCTCCGGTGCGAATACCTGCACCAGAACAAAGGCTTTGCAAATACTGAGGACAATACCTCGATTCGTTTTCACTTGGGTGTGAATTGCGGAACCTCAGTTTGCCAACTGGATAGAATAAGTTCTGCCAACAGCCTCACGGACATCCGTATTGATATTGAACAGTTTTGCCGAAGAATGTGCCGAGCGGTCAGAGCTTATTATGAAGCAGTACATACAGAGAAAGATTTCAACCTTTATAATACGCCTGTTCTGGATTTTATAAAGGCATCACAAGATGAGAAATCAAATGCTACGATTGCCATTATGTGCAGTGATTCAGCCTATGGGAACGGACTGAGACTGGTACTTCAAAACTTATCCAAACATATCCTTGTATTTGAAACCCCGGAAGCTGCAAGAAAAGAACTTGGCAAGAAAAAGCCTATGCTTTGGATTGTTACAGAACCTCTGACAAAACAGCCAGATCAGCCATGGAGGGCAGATAAAAGAACACCCGTGATTCTTCTGTCCAATCAACCAGAATCGGAAATAGCGATTGAAAAGAATGCGGGGAAATTGACCGTCTTGCCCTTGCCTGTTCTACTGGAAACTCTCCGTAATGCAGTTAAGACTTATCTTTTGATAAAGGAGGGAAAATAATAAGAATGATTATTATTATCATATCAATCATATTACTACTACTTCTTCTTACTTTTTTCCTCTATATTCAAAAGAAAAAAGTGATGTCGCTTCAACAGCAGATTGGTGATCTTCAAAATAAAATTAGTATTCTTGAGAAACAATATCTTGCAGCTGAACAGTATAAAGATTCTCTCAGGCAAGAAGCATACACGGTTCATTTATATGCTTCTCTCTCGCTGGAGGAGGCAAAAAAAACATCCATAAAAGATAAGCAGTCTCAAATCATCCATTCCAGTGAACATATCCTCGAGTTACTTAATAACAAAAAAGTTTAGTGCGGCAGCAATGTCGCACTATTTTATGTGATATTATCACCGAAATATTATTTTAGATTGGCTATACTATAATCAAACAAAAGAAAGGAGCTGGCAATATGGCAGTTATCAATATCAATAGAAATCAATTTGAAGAAATGGTGCATAGCGGAAAGACTGTTCTGGTGGAGTTTTCAGCCCCTTGGTGCGTATATTGCCGCCGTCTGGCTCCAGCATTGGAAAGCGTTGCTGAGGAATATAAGGATACGCTGGTATTCACTGCTGTCAACATTGATGATGAGCCGGAATTGGCTGAGGCCGAGGCTATTGAAGTTGTCCCTACTCTACTGATCTATCACAACGGACAGGCTCTTGGCTCTATCGTCGCTCCGGAATCCAGAACGCAGCTGGTGGCTTTTATTGAGGAAACCTTACAGCACCGGACTCAGGAAGTAAATAATGCGCAGCATATCTATGACATGATCGTTGTAGGTGGCGGTCCCGGCGGCTATACCGCAGCCCTTTATGCCGCCAGAGCAGGTATGAACACCGTGGTTTTAGAGAAGTTGTCCGCTGGTGGGCAGATGGCTCTGACCGAGCAAATCGACAACTATCCCGGCTTCGAGGATGGCATCGACGGTTTCTCCCTGGGAGAAAAAATGAAGCGAGGAACGGAGCGGTTTGGTGTGGAAACCAAGCTGACTGAGGTGCTGTCTATGGAACTGTCAGGTTCTGTAAAAAAAGCCGTGACCAGCGAAGGCGCTATGTACGCAAAATCCATCGTATTGGCTACAGGAGCCGGTCCCAGAGAGCTGGGTGTTGATGGGGAACAGGCGTTAATCGGTAAAGGTGTCCATTACTGTGCAGCCTGTGACGGAATGTTCTATCGGAATAAAACAGTTGTCATCGCAGGAGGTGGCAATACCGCTGCGGCGGATGCGCTGATTCTCTCCCGGATCTGCAAAAAGGTCATCGTCGTTCACCGCAGAGGCACCCTAAAAGCAACAAAGATCTACCATGAACCTTTGATGAAAACAGAAAATGTAGAATTTGTCTGGGGCAGTGAGATTATAGCTCTGCTCCATAACGAAAAGCTGACCGGTATCCAGATTAGGAACGTGAAAACCGGAGAAGAAAGTACCCTTGCTTGCGATGGTGTATTTGTAAGCGTGGGAAGAAAGCCTTCCACCGAATTGGTGAAAGATCAGATTGAGATTGATCCGGCTGGATACATTATTGCAGATGAGAGTACCCGAACCAACATCCCCGGTGTGTTCGCCGTTGGGGATGTCCGCACAAAGGCATTACGGCAGGTCGTGACTGCTGTAGCCGATGGGGCAACTGCTGTTCACTATGCAGAGGAATATTTAGCAGGAGGAATGTGAGATGAAAGAAAAAATTAAAAAATGGCTGAAGCCAGTTCTTTTTATCGTAGGCGGCGCATTGGTTGGCCTTGCATATTACTACCTTGTGGGATGCTCTACCGGAGCTTGTCCGCTGACTTCTAACCCGTTCATCACGATGGCCTATATGGGCTTTATCGGCTGGCTGTTTTCCGGTATTTTCGGAAAGGGGTGCAGCGGCTCATGCAATACGCAGTAGCTTTCCTGGAGGGCATTATCACCTTCATATCACCTTGCCTGCTTCCCATGCTGCCCATCTATATCTCCTATTTTGCAGGTGGTGGAGAACGCAGTACAAAAAAGACCTTATCTGGAGCATTGGGATTTGTTAGTGGATTTACTGTAGTCTTTGTAGCAATGGGCGCATTGGCTGGCACCATTGGCAGTATCCTTCGAGAATACAAAGGCGCAGTGAATTTAATTTCCGGATTGATTGTAATTCTTTTTGGCCTCAATTTTCTTGGTGTTTTCAAAATGAATTTGTTCAGAGGCGGCAGTAAAACAGTAAACAGCCGTGAGATGGGGTTCTTCCCCGCTATGCTCTTTGGCATGATATTTTCCTTGGGCTGGACACCTTGCGTGGGCGCATTCCTCGGTTCTGCCTTGATGCTTGCCTCTCAGCAGAATCATGCAATCGAAGGTATGCTGATGCTGCTTTGCTATTCGCTGGGACTTGGAATTCCATTTCTTCTCAGTGCTGTTCTGATTGACTATCTGAAGTCAGCCTTCAACTGGATCAAAAAACACTACCGGATCATCAATACTGTCAGCGGCTGTTTCCTGATATTGGTGGGTATTTTGATGGCAACAGGAACGCTGGGACAGCTTCTCAGCCTGCTTAGTTGAGGAGGGTTTATGAATAAAAAGAAGATAATAATGATTCTCATTCTTGTGTTTGTTCTCATTTTAGGCGGCGCAGGAATTCTATATAAACAGCTTGGACAGAAGCTGGCGCCTGATCTGCTTGCCACTCAAGCACCGCAGAAAACCGAATCCACAGAAGCCTCTCTTCCAACAACACAAGAGGGTGAATCGGAAAAGATATTGGCACCGGATTTTACAGTTTACGATCTGGATGGAAATGAAGTTCATCTTTCGGATTTTATCGGGAAATCCGTTGTCCTAAACTTCTGGGCAAGCTGGTGTAGTCCATGTAAAATGGAAATGCCTGATTTTAACGAAAAATATCTGGAAATTGGTGAAGAAGTACAGTTTCTCATCATCAATATGACTGATGGCTCCAGAGAGACTGTGGAAACTGCATCTGCTTTCATCGCAGAACAGGGCTATTCTTTCCCGGTATTTTACGATACAGATCAGGATGCCGCTGCAATCTACGGTGTTTATTCACTGCCTACCACATATTTTATTGACGCTGAGGGAAACGCAATCGCCCAGGCAACTGGTGCAATCGACGAAGGAACTCTGCAGCGAGGAATCGACATGATTATTTCTGACAGATGATAATCTGCATATTATTATCGAAGTAAAATACAAAAAAGTGGCCACGGTCTCACACTCAAAAAAAGAATGGACCGTGGCTCTTTCTCTACCTTCAGCGCTGTTCTTCTTTCTGTTGTTTCTTCTCTTCCACTCGTTTTTGACGGTCAATACCCAAGATATGCTCAATCGTCTGCTTGGCAATCAGATATTCCTGCATCTCTTTCTTGACCTGCCGATATTCTGCGTAGGCTTGCTTTTTCTCAACCAGGAGTCGGTTAAACTCCTCATGCAGAGCTTGACGAGAAGGAACTTTTTTGCCATCCAGCTGATCAAAGGCTTGCTTTGCCACCTTATGGAGCATCAGCTCGTCACGATGTTCTTCAAAGAACTTTTTGCTGTACCCGGACTTGCGGTATGCTTCGTAGGTCTTTCTGGTCTTGGAGTAATTATTGATGTGCGTCTGCAATGCTCCAATCTCAACCATCCGTTTCTCAGCCGCCTTAATGGAATCGGAAAGCTCAGAGAAGCGAGAAGTCAGCTTATCCGTAAGGGCAACCAAATCCTCATAACTGTCCACGCCTTTTTCTTTCAGTAGGATTACCGTTCGGGCAGCTTCTTTTCGGTTGAACTTCTTCGCCCACTTTTCATAACCGACCGTCTTGCCCTCGGCCATCTTTGCCTGAATATCAATCAGCATCTGGAACTGCTTCGGGGCAGGAGCCTTGGCAGAGCTGCCTTTTGATTTGTGCAGGTTCTTGCCGGAGATAACAGCTTGGATTTCCTCTTTGCTATATCCTTCGCCCAGGGAACGCAGCCGAATGAAACGCTTCTGATTCTCGCCCTTGAACGCAGGCTGCTTTCCATCCTTGAACTCAAATCCCATGTCAGCCAGAGCCTGAACAAAGCCATCAAAGCTCTTTGGTTTCTGCTTCAGCACCGTATCAATCGCATCACATAATTCGTCACGCTGGGTACGCTTCTTGGGATAAACAGTTCTTTTCTGGCGTTCCCGATATGGCTTCGGTGTAATGATGGACAGACCGTGTTCCAGGCAAACCATATCGCTGAGTCTTTGAACTGCAAGACCGGAAAGGAAGAAGTTTTTGAATTTCCGTGTAGCATCCAGCGAGATCGAATTATAAATGATATGGTTGTGAATATGGGATTTGTCGATGTGGGTCGCAACGATGAAAGCGTGTTTGCCCTTTGTCCATCGCATCGCTGTTTCATAGCCGACCTGGTTCGCTTCTTCCGGAGTGATTTCTCCCGGCTTAAAGGACTGGCGTATCTGGTATGCGATGATATTGTTCTTCTGCTGCCTGCCGGTAATGTGTTGGTACTGCCGTTTGGAAAGCAGAAATTCCTCATCTGCTGTCTTTGGATCACACTCATAGGAGCTGATAAATTCGCCATCATTGGTTTTTGCGGCGTTTTGTGAGTAGTCGGTTCTGTCTGCCAAACATTGAGCGACCGTCTTTCCCTTATTCACATGGAGCGCAATCAATCTTGTTGCTGCCATTCCCATCACTTCCTTCCCAAAAAGAAAAAGCCACCGGTCGGTGACTTTTCTCTGATATTATCTTATGACCTGATAAATGCTCCCAGACTTTCTCCTATATTCTCAGCTTTCATAACAGCCCAAACGAGCAGGAAAACCACTGCTATTGTCGCAATTCCAAGAACCACAAGAATAAGCAGGGACTGCCACAAAGCCTTTACAATGCAGTAAATCGCAGAACCGCCAATGACCAAAAGCAGTATGCCAATCACATAGGACACAACATTTGTAAGCAGATTTCCAAGAACGCAAATCAATTTTACAACGAATAGCACCGGCAGTGCCAATATCTTCAATACCAGCTTCATAGCCTCAACTCCTTTCTTCTTAACTACATTGTACAAGAGTATCTGCAATCACACAACGATGTCAACCCTTGTGTAAAAAGGAAGGACGCAAAGGATTTTATCTCCTCTGCGCCCTAATGTTTTTCGGATTCAGTTTAACAGTCGAGTAGACTAAGACCTCTCAATCTTAGCCCCTCACAGATCCGTACGTGCGGCTTTCCCGCATATGGCTCCTCATAGTAACATTCACTTTAATATAAGCAATAGTACGTTTTAGGCTTTGCTAATGGATAATACTTGAGCATTTCCACAAATCCATTCCATGTGTATGCCCGTCTACAACCTCTCCGATTCATGGCTTTAAACAGAAACTGCTGAACTCTATGCAAAAATGTTGTTATCTTTCGGAAATTCCATGTAACACCATAAACGTAGCCACTTATGACGAACAAATAAAAGTTGCTGGAGAAAAAAATTCTCCAGCAACTTTGTCTTTTATGAATAAAGGCGATTTTTTTGTTTAACTATTCTCACTATTATTTGGTTGAGTTATTTTTTTCTTCTTTGGAGAAACCAGTTTGTGACCGGAATAAATGGACATGCCCATACAAAGCAATGAAGAATAGGCAAAGTATTTATGCGCAGTCATAGATTTTTTGATTCCAGAATAAATGCATCCCAACATACAGAAAAGTGCGCCCAAGGACCAGTATTTATGTGATTTCATGATTTGATACCTCCTTTGATTTAACTGATTCAATTATAACGCTTTTTTACGAAAACGCAAACATTACCGGGAACGCTTTCATGTGGATGCTGTGACTGCCGCTAAAGATTTGCAGGAGCTTGGAGTCAATTATACACAGGAGCAGCTCGATCGGATTAAACGGGCTGAAGAACAGCGACTCCGGCAGCGGAGAATGGAGAGGGAAGCGAAAGAAAGGGAACGGCTGGCAGCACTGTACGACCCCAAGACCGATGTGCCGCCCGATGTTGCCAAAATCGAGTTTGTGCTGTCGATGCTGGACAAGCTGATCGGCGAGAATGGGCATCTTCAGCCGGAGGACAGAAGCCTGATTTGCTTTAATATCCAAAGTCTGGGCGACCAGCTCCGCCCGATTGCCATGATGTCCCTGCTGGAGTTCATCAATATGCAGGTGATGACCAACCGCCGCAAGGATGCCACGACGGCTACATAGATCTACTTTGATGAGATTCATGTGCTGTTCAAGGACCCTACCAGCTAAACAAGGTTATATGTCCCTATGTAAAGCCGCAGCCGAAACTGCGACTTCCCGACAAGTTGTCGGATTACTGGATTGAGGACAGACGGACAAGAATGTCTTTCATATCCATCCAGATTTCCTCCAGCCGTTTTTGCAAATCCTCGATGTCAGCATGATAGATACTGCCTGTTTCGTTCGCTCGTTTGGCGTATTGGTTCAGGTTGTTGGAGCAGATTCGCAGGAGCGAAACCAGGGCTTTCACATCCTGCAAATCCAGTCTGATGCAGTACCCATCCAGAGCCATTTTACGCAGATAGGCTCCCATGCTGCGGATGCCAAGCTCGTCCATTTTCTCATGGATTCGCTCGACCTCCTCCTTGGATGCAAGGAAATGAACATCCTGGTCTCGCTTTGCCATTACAACACCTCCTCACGGGTTTCAGAGTATTTTGCAGGCGGGATATGCTCCGCTTTGGATTTCAGATCAGCCAACACAGAAGGACGCTCTGGCTCGCTTCTTTCGTCACGATTTTCCGCAGAGTCCTCCATATTCAGGGCTGCATCCAGTTCTGCCAGTCGCTGACTTTTTGCTGTCAGCTCTGCTTCCTGCGGGAACGGTTTTCCAACCTCCGCCTTGGCTGCTTCCTGCTGATTGTAGAGGTTATTCAGCTGTTCATTGGCTCGTTCTAAGCGCTCAGGAATACCTGTAAGGGCATTGTCCAGTCGGGTGATATTTCCTCGTGCATCCGTGCCAAGGGCTACTCTGTGGCTCACAGCGCCCTTCAGGGTCACATCAAACTCGTTCCGGAAACTGTCAAACGAAAGCTCCATCTGAAAGCCACGGTAACTGCCAAGAGGAACCGGATCGGCACTTTTCGTGTCCTTACAAGCCGCAAGGAGGATTTCACCGGCATCTGCCTTTTCGGTGTAGGCTTTGCCCATGATTTCCATGCCGCAAAAGCCCTCGGCAATCTGCGGGTGTGCTTCCACGGTTTTAATATCAGCTTCAAAGCCATGAATATAGCCTGTCTGCTTTTCAATCTCTGCCGGGAAGTATTTCAGGAGCTTATCTTCCATGCGGTACTGCTGGCTCTGGTGGTCAGCTTTCAGCACCTTCAGCCTTGCCACATCAATGTCCAAGTCCATCTTTTCCTTGATAAGCGGATTACCGGCACACAGCGCCTTGATCTCCGCATAGGACAGCGCCTGCTCGTCCACATCGTCACAGGAGCGAACCGGCGATTTGGAGGTCATAATCTGAGAAATAAACTTCTGCTTGTTTTCCAAGGTCTGATACAGGTAGGCATCAAAGGTTCCCTCGGTCACATACTGGTACACCTGAACCTCTTTGTTCCGGTTGCCCTGACGGATGATACGACCATTTCTCTGGGTCATATCAGACGGACGCCAGCCCACATCCAGATGGTGAACTGCCACCAGTTTGTCCTGGACGTTGGTTCCTGCGCCCATCTTTTGCGTACTTCCAAGCAGCACTCGTACCTGTCCGGTACGAACCTTGGCAAAGAGGTCTTTTTTCTTTGCCTCGGTATCTGCATCATGGATAAAGGCAACTTCTTCCGCAGGCACACCGTTTGCAATCAGCTTAGTTTTGACATCATCATAGACATTGAAGGTTCCATCATTTTTTGGTGTGCTGAGGTCGCAGAACACCAACTGGGTCAATTTGTCAGCCTGACCGTCCTGCCAGATACGCAGGATATTTCCCACGCAGGCATTGAGCTTGCTGTCAGGGTCATCGGGTAACAGAGGGTTCATCAGCCGCTGATCCAGCCCCAATTTTCGCCCATCGCTGGTAATCTTGAGCATATTATCTACGGACGGGTCAACGATACCGGCATGAACATCCGCCGCTCTTTCTGAAAGAGAAGCCACCATATCCTTCTGATACTCAGAGGGCTGAACCACAACCGTTTCAAACTTTGCTTCGGGAACAGGGAGATGCAACTGGTCAGAGGTCTTGATGTCGGCAACTTCCTTGAACATATTCATCAGTTCCGGCAGATTGAAGAACTTCGCAAATCGGGTTCTGGCACGATAGCCGGTTCCCTCCGGTGCAAGCTCAATCGCAGTTGTTGTTTCTCCGAAGGTCGATGCCCAGGAATCAAAATGGGTCAGGTTCTTTTGCTGGAGTGTACTGTACTGGAGATAGCGCATGACCGTATAAAGCTCGGTCATCGAGTTGCTTACGGGAGTACCGGTTGCAAAGATCACACCACGCCCTCCGGTCAGCTCATCCATATAGCGGCACTTCATAAACATATCCGAAGATTTCTGGGCTTCGGAGGTGGACAGACCTGCCACATTTCGCATTTTTGTGTAGAGGAATAAATTCTTGAACGCATGGCTTTCGTCCACAAACAGCCGGTCTACACCCAACTGCTCAAAGGTAATGACATCATCTTTCTTGTCAGCGGCAAGGAGCTTGTCCAGTCTGGCTTCCAATGATTTTCGTGTTTTCTCCATCTGCTTGATCGTGAAGTTTTCGCCACGCTGCCATTTCAGCTCCGCAATCGCACCCTCGATCTCATCAATCTGCTCCCGCAGCTGCCGTTCCTGTCGTTCGGCAGAAAGCGGGATTTTTTCAAACTGGCTGTGACCGATGATGACTGCATCATAGTCACCCGTTGCGATACGAGCGCAGAACTTCTTACGGTTTGCTGTTTCAAAATCCTTCTTGGTGGCAACAAGGAGCTTGGCACTCGGATAGAGGTGCAGGAACTCATTTGCCCACTGTAAGGTTAAGTGATTCGGCACAACGAACAGGGATTTCTGGCTCAATCCAAGCCGTTTACTCTCCATAGCCGATGCAGCCATCTCGAAGGTCTTGCCCGCACCAACTTCGTGTGCAAGCAGCGTATTTCCACCATATAGCACATGAGCGATAGCATTTCTCTGGTGTTCACGGAGGGTAATATCCGGGTTCATGCCGCCGAAACGGATATGAGAGCCATCATACTCACGAGGTCGGGTGGAGTTGAAAAGTTCGTTGTACTTGGTGGAAAGGGTTTCTCGTCTGTGCGGATCTCGCCAAATCCAATCTCGGAACGCATCCTTGATTGCCTGTTGTTTCTGCTGTGCCAGGGTAGTTTCTTTTTTGTTGAGAACACGCTTCTGCTTGCCATCTGCATCCTCAATCGTATCATAGATACGAATATCTTTCAGATTCAGCGTTTCTTCCAGAATCCGATATGCGTTGGCTCGCTCTGTACCGTAGGTGACATACGCCGCCACATCGTTGTAGTTGGGAGAACTCTTTCCGTTGATGCGCCACTCTGCGGTCAGCTCGGAGAACTTGACCTCAATGGAACGGCGCAGGTAATACGGGGTTTCAAAGGTTTCCTCCATAAACTGCTGAATATAATCGGCATCAATCCATGTTGCACCCAAACGCACATCAATCTCGGACGCATCCAAGTCCTTCGGCTGTGCTTTCTGCAAGGCTTCCACATTGATGCGGAAGGAAGAATCCCTGTCTGCCGCCATCTGTGCGACACGCAGCTTGCTTCTTACATCACCGGAAAGGTAATCATCGGCAGTCTGCCATCCAACTTCCACAGCGTCGGGAGCCATCGGGTCTTTGAAGATCACCCCTCGAAGCTCTGCCTGAATCGCATCGTATTCTTCGGGTGTTCCAAGCAGCTGTGCCATAAACGGCAAATCCACCTTGCCACGCTCACCGATGGAGATTGCCAGAGCTTCGGACGGCGTATCCACGCTCGTCACTCTGCGTTCCGGCTTGATGGTTCTCTTGGTGAACATATCCGCCTTGCTTTTCAGATTACCGTCCTCATCCACATTTTCCAAAGAACACAGGAGATAGTAGGAGGAATCGTCAGCAAATGCCTGACCATTGGCTCGGTTATTGATAAGCCCGTTCTTTGCGGCAAACGCATCGTAGGCATCATTCAGTTCTGCCTGCTTCTGAGTAATCATTTCATCCGGGTAATCCTCAAGCTGATATTCAATCAGCTGATTGACGATACCACGGAGTTCCACCATGCCCATCACACGGTCTTTTGCTTTCTCATTCAGGTCTACACGGCGCATCAGGGAGTTTTCACGGAAGTACACATCACCGTCCACCACGGTATAAGAGAAATTCTTTACATCCGGAGTCGCAGGAATGGTTTCGATTTCCTTACCCTTGTCAGCTTCGGGAAGCTCCACAGTCTGATAGGTTCCTTGGATGTGGGAAACCGCTTCTTTCAGAAGTTCTGACAGTTCCATGCCCTCAATGGGACGCACCGTAATATCCATACCGTAGGCGGTACTTTCTTTCACCGTATCGCCCAGAACCATTTCAGGATGAGCGACAAAGTAGCTGTTCATGGTGTGTCCTTCTTCGGTGCGGTCAAGATTTACCCACTCCGGAACAATGTCAATCGGATGGTCACGCTTTTGCAGGAACAGGATGTCGGACACTACTTCCGTACCTGCGTTTTTCTTAAAAGCATCGTTTGGCAGACGGATTGCGCCAAGCAGTTCCGCCCTCTGTGCCATATATCGCCTTGCGTCAGAGTTCTTGGAATCCATGGTGTAACGGCTTGTCACAAAAGCGACCACACCTCCGGGACGAACCTGATCCAGAGCCTTGGCAAAGAAGTAGTTGTGAATGGAGAATCCCAGCTTGTCATAAGGCTTATCGGACACTTTGTAGTTGCCGAAAGGGACATTGCCCACAGCCAGATCGTAGAAATCTCGGCGGTCTGTCGTTTCAAAGCCAGCCACCTTGATTTCGGCATTGGGATAGAGTTTCTGAGCAATTCTGCCGGTGATGGAATCCAGTTCCACGCCATACAAACGGCTGCTCTGCATTTCAGGCGGGAGCATACCAAAGAAGTTGCCGATACCCATAGCAGGCTCCAGAATATTTCCCGTTTCAAAGCCCATCTGTCCGACTGCATCGTAGATGGAGCGAATGACCGTAGGACTGGTGTAATGTGCGTTCAGGGTGGAAGCTCTTGCCGCAGCATATTCATCCTCGGAAAGCAGGTTTTTCAGTGTCTGATACTCCTGCGCCCAATTTCCCTTGTCCGGGTCAAAGGCATCTGCCAAACCGCCCCAACCGACGAAATTTGCCAAAATCTCCTGTTCTTCGGTAGTGGCGTTCCTGTTCTCGCTTTCCAGTTTGAACAGAGTTTCAATGGCTGCGATGTTTCTTGCGAATTTCTGCTTCGGTCCACCTTCACCGATGTTGTCATCCGTGATGTGGAAGTTCACCGCAGGAACGGGAGGAATTTCTCTGGTGGTGATGGACTGCTCAAGCTGAGCGATAATGTCCATGACTTCGGCATTCTGCCATCCGTCCACCTTGGCATAGTCCTGAATGATAGTATCCCTGCCATCCACGCACTGTACGAAGTCCAGACTACCCGGCAGATCTCTGGTATTCATTGCACCCAGGGCTTTTCTCTGCGTGTCAGGAAGTGCATAGTAGGCTCGCAGGGCATCATCAAAGGAACTGTATTCCTTGATGTCCAGCGCACCACGCTTCTGAATATCCTCGGCAACATAAAAATGGTCGATGAAGTGTTCCGGTTCCTGCTGTTCGGGTTCCGCACTGGCTCTGACCTGTGCGTGTGCCTTTTCGTCAGGGTAGTCCCCATAGATACGGATGCACTTATGCTCCTGCTGATCGTAAACGGCAGCACCATCGTACTTGAATCCGTCATCCTCCATGGTTCCGTCCACATAGCCCTGGGCAGCTTTTTCCGCTTCTTCCAGAGTGTAGTAGTCCAGTTTATCATCGAAGCCGTTTTCAAAGTGATGGTAGGCGGCAACCAGATAGCGGCGCTCCTGTTCTGTTTCAGGGATAATTTCGTTCGAGTGTTCCTCCGCAACCATCCTTAACGCAGTGTTTCTTTCGTCCTGAGAGAGCATACGCTCGAAGTTTTCACGATTCTCGGCACGGAAGATCGGATAGGCAAGGGTAGGGTCACGCAGCTGAACCTCTCTGTCCGTAATCTGCTCCACACGGAAAGCAGTATCGTCCAGATATACCGTGTCACCGACCTGATAGTTCCATGTTGGTTCTTCGGAAACAGGGGCTTCCACAACTTCGTCAGGCTCGGTAGCAGGTGTTTCAGGCTGAACCGACTCCATCGCAGCTACGGACTGCCGAACTTCCTCCAGATAGTCATTGGCAAGCCATTCGTCCGTGAAGTATTCTGTAACGCCTTCCGGGTCTACATAGTAGTCATCGGTCTGATTATCCCAGATTGCATACTCGCCATCCTCAGTATCAATTACTGCGAAACGGTCATAAACATCTTCCAACGGATCAGTTTTAGCTTCTTCGATAGCCTGTCGTTCCACTTCTTCCTCTGGGCTGAGGTAGCGTCCCTTTCGCATCAAACCGTCGATTCTCTGCACCACCTGCGCCCAGGACATCTGCAATTTATCGCAGCCGCTCTTGGTGTACGCAACACCCTTGGCATCGTGATCCTGACCGCTGTGCGTTGCGCCGGAGCAAGCATGGGAATGGCCACCGGTTCCGTATTCATGCTTCAAGAAATCCATCTTTTCTTTGGCAGAATGATTCTCCTGCCAGTAGTTATAAATACGGGCTTTGCCACCGGAAAAGCCACTTCCACGGGTCAAGTCTGCATTGACTTCATCATCCGTAATGAACTGGCGGACAAGGGGCATCTGCATCATATCGGTCTGATACTCACGCAAAGGCAGATTCAGCTCATACAGCTGTTTCTGGATGAGATTCAGCTTGTGATAGTGAAAACGAAGCAGATCGGGATTTTCCGCAAGGGCTTTTCTAAATTCCGAATACTGCTGCACCAAGGTTGCGTGGAAACGAGGGTCATCCAACTTTTCAGCCAAGTCTGCGGTTTCATCAGGAAACCCACGAAACGGTTCCTGATGGAGAATTGCCAGATAGCTGCCGGCACGGGCTTCTTCACTCAAATCGTGATAAAGATGCCACAGGGATTCAGCCAGCTTCTGCCGCTCATATCCGGGAGCTTCTACCAGTTCCACATTGGTTGCGAACCGACCATTTTCAAGAAGTTCTCCAATACGCTCGGCAACCGTTTCCCAAGAAACGATCTGCGCTCTGGGACTGTCAATGGCAGAGGAACCTTTGGCAAGGTGGATACCGTCCTCGGCATACCACGCACAGATATTTCCACTATCTTCTTTCAGACCATAGCCGCCGTGATAGACCTGCTTTAAGGTCTGAACGATTTCTTCCAACGGCTTCTGCTTCATATATTCCAGCGCTACGACTTTTCGGGCTTCATCGGTATTGCTGCCAAGCAGAAGGAAGTGGTCGATTTCTTCCTGGGCAAAAGAAAAAGCAGAGGGCGTAAAGCTCTCTGCTCGGTCGATAAAACTGATTTGTTCATTTTCGGAGAGGAACAGGTTCAGACTCAGCTGTTGATAAGCTCCGTCATCACGACTTCCTCCGCCTGTGCTTTCAGGCTGTTCATGTGCTGCACCCACGCCATCTGCTGCGTTTCCTTGTCCGGTGCGGGACTGTCCTTCAGGTACTGCTCCATCAGAAATTCCACTCTGGCTTTCGCCGTTTCCTCGATCTCCCACAGGTGCGGGAACAGGCTCTCCGTCAGAATCATGTCGTTCAGGAGCATCGGATTGTTCTGTTCCAAAAATGCTCGACGCATCCTGCCGTACTTGCCCAGAGGTTTCTCTCCCTCGTTCTCCAACTGAAGGTTCGGAATCTGATAATCTCCGGCCTGTCTGTAAGTCATCTCGCTCATAATCTGCACTCCTTTCAGTAGCTCTGATCTGCTCGTGTTCTCCAATCGCTTTTTCGATTTCCTGAAACATCCTTGTACTGATGGCATTCACCGCAGTACCAAGGGCATTTACTGTCTGTCTGGTGTTAAAATCAAACACCTTCTGGAAATCCTCATGCTCGAAGTAGTTGTCGGGACTTTCCACGAACCGGCAATACATCGTGTAGGATACGCTGTTTGCCACTGCATTTTTGAAAGCTACTTCGATGTTGAGTTCATCATACTCCTCAAGGAAGCTGTTGGCAACGATGTCGAGGAACTGCTTTTTGTAATCGTCCCAATACTCAGCTGCCAGTACAGATGCAATATCTTCAAGCTGTGCTTCCAGCACCCCGTCAGCGGCAACACCGAAGGTACGCTCCATCGCTTCCATGACATAGGAGCGGTTTTCAGGCGTCACCTCCCACGTTTTCAGTTCCGGGGAAGAACGGCGAACGCCGGTATCCGCCACATCAAACACATAGCGCAGATACGGTTTATCCCTGTTCATCACAAACAGAGCAATGCCGGTAGAGCCACGCTTTACATATCTGCGGTAATTTTCAGCGTTCCAGTCCTCATAGGGCTTGCAAAAGGTCGCATTGGGGCGCTGAGCATAAATCATCACCTGTTCCGGATAGGTGAACTCATAGTTGCGGGACATCGTTCTCAAAAACGAAGTCCAGTTATCTGTGTTCGAGGTGATTTTCCCAATCGTTTCTTTTGCTAACCCAGAATAAAATCGCTCTTTTGCATTCATTGTGTCCCTCCAATCCTATCAATCCGGATAAAGGTTCAGCTTCTCAAAGGCGGCATCGTCCATGGCTGAAACTTTACGGAGAACCGAGTCTGCCAAAGCAAAAAGCTCTGACTCGTCCTCCGAAAGCTGTTCCTTCATCAGTGTCAATGCTTCACACAGCCCTGACCTTGTGCCAGGGCTGTAAAGCATCATCATGTTCCGCTCATCTTGTGTGAAATTCATCATTCAATCTCCCTTTCCGGGTGGCTCTTGGGCGGCTTATGGGCAACATCCGGCACGGGCTTTTCCTTTAACTGTTCCAATACCGAAGGGCGTTCCTCCACTCCAGGCGCTTTTCCGTTATTGATGATACCGTCAATCATCCCATAATCATCTTCCATTGCCATCTCTGCGTTTTTCAGGTAGTTTTCGGACTTCATAAAGTTTTCCAGCTTCTGAAACCCGACAGAATCTACATAGTGAAAGGATACCTCACCGGCTACCTTTAAGGCCACGATGTCGCTGACTGACATACTGTGACCACGGAAATCATTCGGGTGGTCAATATTGAACTTCACATACAAATCTTCCAGCTGCCGATTCACATCCTCAGACATAGAAATGGAGCCATGATAGACCACCTCGTAACGGTCAATCTCAGGCTCCATTTCTTTCTTCTGAAGGTAGCTGTAATTTGCAAACATGAGCGGGATATTATCGTCTACATCTTCCCGCAGCTGAAGAATCGCATAGGAATCCGTGGGGCTTTCCAGAAAAGCAACCATTCTGTCATCCGGGGTGGTATTTCCGTGAACATCATCCCATTTTTCGTTTTTCATATCAGAGTCCTCCTTATCGTTCAGGTTCTTTGCGTTTGGGGGAGGGACTGGCAGGCGCAGTTTTTTCTGCGGCCTGTGCCAGTTTTTCCATGACCGACTCACGCTTCGGAGAGTCGATCTTATCCAGCTGACTTTTCAGCACTTTGGCAACCTCAACCGCAGTTTCCTCACGGGATTCTGCAATGGCTGTATTCAGAAACTCACGATACGGAGCCGTATTACCGGCGGTAAGATCTGCCTTGATTTCTTGGATATGCGCCTGCACATCATCGACCTGATCCATATATTCATAGGGGTCGAAGTTCTCTGCAAAACGGTCGAGCTTAAAAGCAAGCTCTGCGATAGGGTCATTGACCACCACCGCCTGTCTGCCGACTTCAAAAGCCTGCTTCATGACATCCTCATAGAACATCGCCCGCAGCTCCCGGCGCTCCAATCTAAAGGATTCCAGAATATCCTGGCGGACTTCGATCATGGACAGTTCAGGGTTATCGACCTGACCGCCATCAATCTCGTTGTAGTTTTCATCTAATAGGGTGTAGTCGTAACCATCTTCGCAGGTCTGTACCGCAAGGATTCTGTCTCTTCCAACTTTCCATGCGGCTTCATCGCCCATAATCTCAGGCTCCGGCATATAGCTTGCGCCGTTGCGCTCCATAATCTCTGCAAACTGGCAGATATGAAACACATTGTATCCGATCTGCGTATGGTACTCGTCAATGAAGGTGCAGGGCTTCACAACCGTTTCATCTGGGTAGTGAATCTGCACACAGCTGCCATCGGGGATATGGAACAAATCCTTATAATGGCTGTCGATAAATCGGATTTCCTTTCCATCCGGATTGTACTCATTCGTCATTTGCTTTTTCCTCCATTATCAAATTCCATGCTGAACTTCGTCCTGCCATCCTCTGATACCTCCATAAAAACGGTGGCATCAAAGGTGTTACCCGTCCTTTCGGACTTGCAATTCTTGAGCTTTACCTTACCGGAACCGAGCAGTTTCTGCGCCGTGGCAGAAGTCATGCTCTTGCCGATACTCGCAAAGTAGCGATTGTTTTTCCAAAGGGCAAACTTGCAGCTTCTGTTAGAACAGAAGTATCCCTTGGACTTGTCCTCTACAGCACTGCCGCAGAGAGGGCATTTGCCGATAGAATTGGCTTCTTTCGACATCAGTACCTCGGAATCACGGATCACTTCATAGTTCTGAATCAGACCGGCAATCACATCTTTGATCTCGTCCATAAAATCCTCGCTGGCATATTCGCCTTTTTCAATGAGCAACAATTTTTCTTCCCAATCCGCCGTCATGGAGGGGGACTGAATCTGTTCTGGCATGACTGTTACCAGAGCCGTACCCTTGTGAGTCGGAATCAGGTGTTTGGTTTTCTTATCGCCCTTACGCTCCAGAAAACCGATGCGAACCAGCTTCTCAATGATACCGGCACGGGTTGCGGGTGTTCCCAGACCTTTTCGCTCGACATCCTCCGGCATTTCATCTGCACCGGCTGTTTCCATAGCAGAAAGCAGTGTATCCTCGGTAAAGTGTTTCGGGGGAGAAGTTTTTCCTTCCTTGATTTCAGAACCAAACACCTTCCGCTCGTCCCCAACGGATACCGCAGGAAGTGCCTGTTCGTTTTCGTCGTTTTTTGTCGAAGAACCCTTATGAATCAGAGCCTTCCATCCGTTCTGCACGATGGTTTTGCCCTTTGCTGAGAACGCTGTGCCGCCGCAGTCCAGTTCAATGACTGTCTCTGCGTATCGGTGTGGATCTCCCACTGCAACACACAGCCGATTGGAAATCAGTTGCAAAATTGCAAGTTCACCCGTGGGAAGTTCACTCAGATTGCATTTCTGCAATTCTCTGGTCGGAATGATGGCATGGTGATCTGTGACCTTTTTGTTATTCACAACTTGCTCTGCATGAACTGGTATATTATCCACATCCTCTACGGGAAATGTGTGGAAAGCCAGCTTTACGAGGTCGGGCAGGCTGTGTGCCATATCTTCCGTCAGGAATCTGCTGTCGGTACGGGGATAAGTGACCAGTTTCTTTTCATAGAGATTCTGCGTGTAGTCCAAGGTCTGCTGTGCTGTGTAGCCAAGCACACGGTTGGCTTCTCTCTGTAAACTGGTCAGATCATAGAGCGCAGGCGGCTTTTCTGTTTTCTCCTTACATTCAGCTTTTTGAACGATTGCCACCGAACAGTTTTGTCTGACAGCTTCCGCTGCTTCCTCGGTTTTGAAGCGTTCGCTTGCAGCCGTAAAACCATCCAATCCAATCTGAACTGTGTAGAACGGTTCAGGCTTAAATGCGGAAATGGCAGCTTCTCGCATAACAGCCATAGCAAGGGTAGGGGTCATAACACGACCAACATTCAGGGTCTGCCCGTAAAGGGTTGAAAAAAGTCGAGTAGCGTTAATGCCAACAATCCAGTCGGCTCGCTCTCGACACAGTGCTGCTTCATACAAAGCATCATATTCCGTTCCAGACCTGAGATTTTCAAAGCCCTCCTTGATTGCTACATCTTCCATCGAGGAAATCCAAAGCCGCTCAAACGGCTTTCTGCACCCGGCTTTGTGGTACACCAACCGAAAGATCAGCTCGCCCTCACGACCGGCATCTGTTGCACACACAAGACTCGCAACATCTTCTCTGGCCATGAGCTTTTTCAGAATCCCAAACTGTTTTTTCGTACCGGCAGAAACCTCATACTGCCAGTCCATCGGGAAGATAGGAAGGTCTGCATAAGCCCATTTGCTGTACTTCGCATCATAGACTTCCGGCTGTGCCAGCTCCACCAAATGCCCTACACACCAGCTGACCACATATCCTTTTCCCTCTAAGTAGCCATCCTCACGCTTGGCAGCACCTAACACTTTGGCAATACTCTGTGCAACCGAAGGCTTTTCAGCCAAAACTAATTTCATTTGCATCTGCTCCTTTCGCAAAAAAATTAGCAGCCACACACCGTAGTGCATGACTGCTATGTAAAAAGTTCGGAAAGAATTTTTGCAACCTGACACAATTTTCTGTTTTATAATCTCCGTCATCGTAAAAATATCTACCTCATCTGTATATGAAATGAGGTAGATAAATAATTTATGACTTAGATTTTTACATATCCTGTAGCCGGACCTGAACCGACCTTCGCAATGTACTCACTCTTAACTAAATCTGCCAGAGTGCGTTCCACCGTGGTTTTGCTTATATCAGGGTGAGCATCCATAATTTCTTTCTTTGTGATTTTACCAACTTTCTGATCAATCATCGCTTTAATTCTTTCTGGCTTAGAAAGAGTGCGGTTCTTTAAATGTTCTACACGGCTTTCAAATTCATTATATGCTTTCAGCATGATACCCAGATAATACTTAACAAAAGGCTCATAGCTGTTCTCATTTTCATGCCATCCTGTCGAACTTGCCTGCAATGCTTCATAGTAAGTTTCCTTTGTTTTTTCAATCAACATTTCCATGCTGACATATTTTCCTACAATATATCCTGCCTTATAGTACAAAAGAAGCGACAGTAAACGGCTCATTCGTCCATTTCCGTCATTGAAAGGGTGGATACAGAGGAAATCCAGAATAAACATAGGTATCAAAAGTAATCTATCAATTTTATCAGTATTCCATGCTTCTAAAAACTGTCTGCACAATTCATCCATAGCTTCCGCAGTCTGAAAGGCAGGAACCGGAATAAACCTTGCTTTCTGGTGACCTTCTGCATCTGTTTCTGCAATTACATTATCAGCATTTTTATATTCTCCACCGGAACCGGCGTAGGAATACAAATCACGATGAAGCTGTAAAATAATATTAGGTCTGGGCACAATATACTCATAGCTTTCGTGGATTGTAGAAAGCACCTCTCGGTAACCTGAGATTTCCTGCTCAGATCGGTTTCTTGGTTCTGCCTTTTGGCTGACCAATTCTTCCAATCTCTTATCTGTTGTATAAATACCCTCAATACGGTTAGAAGCACCTGTGCTTTGAATCAAAGCGACTTCAAGAAGGGTTTTCAATTCATCAATATTAGCTTCCAAAAAAAGCTCTTGCTTACCTTTGTGCTCATGAATTTTTCCGATCATCTGCACAATTTCAGGAGTAAGCAACTTTTCTGGCTCTTTTATATAATCAAAAGCTCTCATGTTATCTACCTCATTTCAGAATTATCTACCTCATTTTACTCTAAAATGATGGAGATTTCAATGGGATGAGGCAGACAAATTTTCCAGTCACTATGACTGAAATAATAGTATGCACACCTACCACACAGAATATTCAAGAGGTCGCTTTCAAAAACACAAAATATTTTATTTCTTGAAAGCAGATGCTATGTAAAGGCAACCCGAAGGTTGCCCAGGCATCAAACCCATCCTGTTTACACAGGTTCATTATCATCTTCATCGACAGAGCTATCTGCGTCATCGTCTTCAAACTCCGGATCGTACCCATAGTCCTCGTCATCGTCCACATAATCTGCATCCGGATCAGGCTTTGCCGCTTCCTGTGCCTTCTTCTTTTCCTGGACTTTCTTGAATACGAAGAATCCACCACCACAGGCAAGCACAAGCAGAGTAAGAATCGCCGGGAGCATATTCGTGGATTTCGGCTTTTCCTCCGGAGCAGGTTCTGTAATGTCAGGAACCGTTTCAACCACTTCTGGCTTTGTTTCCTCAACCGGCTTGGTGAACTCTGCAACTTCCTCCTCGTCCATCAGCTTGAGCAGGTCGGCTTCATCCACCTGATTCAGAAAATGCACGGTTTCCTCGCCCTTATCATCACGGTCAATGATGATATAGAAGTAGTTTCCGTTTTTGGTTACAGCGGTAATGAACTGCTTTCCGCTTTTCGTAGGTGAACCAACATCGTCAACCAGAGTCAGATTACCGTCAGGAGTAAGGGCGGGTTCGCTTGTGTCCGTGTCCATGTTCTGCATGAACGCACTCATAAACATCATAAGCAACGCCATATCCATTTCGCTGTTCTGCTCGGCTTTTTCAATCAGTTCCAGATAGTCGCTGTGAACATAACCGTTCTTTTCAGGCACAGTGATCTGATACCAGTCACCCTCAACACCGACCACCACAACTTCCTCGCCGGGACGGAGCTGGTCGATGATTTCATAATTCATGCCTGCACCGGTACGCACATTCAAACGGGAACCGCTCGTTACCACCTTGCCAGTTCCCATGTTATTATCCTCGGATTCCTCTGCACCGTAAGTCCATTCTTTACCATTGAAAGAAAAAACCACCGTGCCATCCTCATTGACGGTCACGGTGTAGGGAACTTCCTCGGAAGTCTTATCTTCGGTCTTTTCAGGGACAGTTTCCACGGTTTCTGCCTTTCCCGTAGTAGTGGTTGTTGCACTCTCATCGGAGTAGGCAAACACCGTTGTCGAAAACACACCCATGCACATCGCAAGTGCCAGCAACATGGCACTGAATCTCTTAAATCTCATTCTGCGCTTCCTCCTCATTCATAGTATTGATCGTATCAGGCTTTGGAGCCATATCCGCAGCAAACATACGGAGCAGCTCGGAAAGCTGTTCGGGATTCAGGTTCGCAGCATGAACCATCTCGTGGATTTCGGAATTTTCCTCCTCACGGTATCTGCGTTCCAGGTCTTTCACCTTGGCATCCCATTCTGCCCGTTTCTTACGGGCTTTTTCAAGGTCTGCACCAATTCTGTCTAACTTGGCACTCAATCGCCATCCCTCCTTTAGTTTCTGATTCTGCCGAAGCAGTAAAAATGCTGTTGCCAGTAATTCGATGCGATAGAAGCATAGGAAATGGGGTTTCCGCAGTGGATCATCATACCATTGCCGACATAGATACCAACGTGTGATGCACCGGAGGTATCATAAGTGCCTTGGAAGAAAATCAAAT
>OHIL01000288.1_pt1 | contig 22262 bp, 13 predicted proteins | sample 1568231 | NCBI WGS metagenome assembly OHIL01 (sample SAMEA3879565, study PRJEB24766) | human gut metagenome | biome: human-associated habitat; feature: feces | place: USA | collected 1985/1987 | reverse complement strand
GCCCTTACAGGGCGCAGGAACGGGGAACACGGCACCCAGGGCGTTGCCCTGGGCTTTGGACTTGTTGGGCTTTCAGCCCGTGCCGGGTCGCAGATAGGGCTTTCCCGTACAATCTTCATCGACTCAATATTCCCATTTTGAACACCCTACCTTTTAGGGGGCAGCGGTGTTGCAACCGCCATGCTATTTGGTCAAAAATCGTGCAGCATTCTCTGTATTTTCCCCCGCCCACAGTCTGATTCCCTAAACCGCCCCTGGCGTGAATGCACGGCGGAGGCCTTCTTATCACATCTTTTTATGTATGCAATTATCTTAAATGCAGTCGCCGTCGTTGTCGGCAGCGCTGTTGGTGCTTTGGCGCGTAAGGGAATACGCGAGAAATACATCACCGTTCTCAACACCGCTATGGGCCTTGCCGCCATTGTACTCGGCGTCAATGTGGCCATGGAACACATGATCAAAAGCCACTATCCCGTTCTCTTCATCTTCTGCCTGGCCATCGGTGGGCTCATCGGCACTTTCTTCAAGCTCGACCAGCACTTGGAGCGTGCCACGCGCCGTGTTTCCGGCGGTTCCAACCTCGCAGAAGGCATCACCACGGGTGTCTTGTTCTGTTGCGTCGGAACGCTCTCGATGATGGGCCCCGTGCTGAGCGCCCTCTTCAACGACAACACCTATCTCATGACGGCCGCCACGCTCAACCTCGTGACAATGGTTGTCGTGGCCTCCAGCTATGGTTTCGGCACCGCCATCACGGCCTTCTTCGTCTTTGCTTGGCAGGCCAGCATCTACGGCATTGCAAAAGTTTCTGCCTCCTTCATCTCTGAAGAACTCATCGCGGAGGTCAGCATTGTCGGAGGCGTTTTGATTGCCGCCGCTGGCCTCGGCGTGCTCAACATCAAGGATTGCAAAACCATCAATCTGCTGCCTGCCCTCTTCATCCCCATGCTTTTCTTCCTTGTCAAGGGATTGCTGGGCCTTTGATAGTTGGCAGCAACGGGCAGTCTGGTGATATAGCATGAAATCTGGAAACGGAAAAAGTATGGAAGCAGTCAACTATAGTTATAAAAGAATCCTCGCCATTGCGTTGCCCATTCTCGTTAGTGTGTTGATGGAGCAGCTCATCGGCATGACCGACACGGCCTATCTCGGACGCGTTGGGGAGGTGGAATTGGGAGCCGCAGCTCTCGGCGGCATCGCCTATATCGTGGTGTTTATGCTCGGCCTTGGTTTCAGTATCGGTGTGCAAATCATCATCGGCCGCCGCAACGGAGAGGGTGCTTACACAACCATCGGCAGTGTGTTCTATCACGGCCTCTTCTTCCTGCTCCTCCTTTCCCTCGTCTTGGTGGCCTTCGTCTTTTTCTTTGGCGACCGCTTGATGAACAGTCTCATCAGCTCTCCCGAAATCGCCAGCGCCTCAGATGTCTACCTGACGTGGCGCATGGCGGGCATCCCCTTTGCCTTCATCACCCTCGTTTTCCGCGCCTTTTATATCGGCACCACCAACACCCGCACGCTCACGCTCAACTCCCTCGTCATGGTGTTGAGCAACGTCGTCTTCAACTATGTCTTGATCTTCGGCAAATTCGGTTTCCCGGCTCTGGGCATACAAGGTGCGGCCATCGGTTCGGCCTTGGCGGAAATCGTTTCCTTCCTCTTCTTCCTTGTCTATACCTCGCGGCGCATCGACTGCGCAAAATATGCCCTCAATGCCATGCCGCGTTTCCGCTTTGGCATTCTGAAAAAAGTGTTCGATTTGAGTGTGTGGATAATGATACAGAATTTCCTGTCGCTCGGCACGTGGTTTATCTTCTTTCTGGCCATCGAGCATCTCGGGCAACATGATCTGGCCGCCACCAACATCATTCGCAACGTCTCTGCCTTCCCCTTTATGACGCTCGTGGCCTTCGGTTCCACCATCTCCACCCTCGTCAGTAACTTCATCGGACAGGGAAACGACGACAGCGTGATGCCCATGATACACCGCGTGATGAAACTCACGTTTCTCATCCTCGTGCCCGTCATTCTCCTCATCGCCACTTTCTCATACAACGTTTTAAACATCTTCACCGATGACGCGGCGCTCATCCGCCACGCCCAGGGAGCCCTTTATGTGCTCCTCTCCTCATACGTCTTCAGTATTCCCGCCCAATTGTGCCTCCATGCCGTATCTGGCTCCGGAAACACCAAGGCCGCGCTCGCGATGGAGTCAGTCAGTCTTTTGATTTATACGGTCTTCGTCTTCGTGGCCATCTTCCATTTCCGCAGCAGTCTGCCCGTATGTTGGCTCAGCGAATTTGTCTATTCCATCCCCATTTCCTCCCTGGCCTATTTCTATATGCGCAGGGGCTTTTGGCGGAAAAAGGCGGCGATTTGACCCGTTGGGAAGCCCGGAAAAACCGCCCGTTTCGACTTTTCCCCGTGACTAATCGGCTGATTTGTTAGGCATTCTCATAAAAATGTGGCGCGTAACCTTGTGTAATTCACGTAAAAATCGTAATTTTGCAACGCTTTTCTGATGGGCCGCTGTCGGGATGAGAGTTCCCCGTTACGCCCACAGACGAATAACATAATAAATTACCAAAAGAAAAAATGGCAGATTTAATTAAAATCGCTGAGGAAGCATTTGCTACGGGCAAGTCATTCCCCGAATTCAAGGCTGGTGACACAATCACCGTAGCTTACAAGATTGTCGAAGGCAACAAAGAGCGCGTTCAGCTCTATCGTGGCGTTGTCATCAAGATTTCTGGTCATCAGGACAAGAAGCGTTTCACGGTTCGCAAGATGTCTGGTAACATTGGTGTTGAACGTATCTTCCCAATCGAATCTCCGGCTATCGAAAGCATCGAAATCAACAAGCATGGTAAGGTGCGTCGTGCTAAGCTTTACTACCTCCGTGCCCTCACTGGTAAGAAGGCCCGTATTAAGGAACGTCGCGTAAACGTTGCGAAGGAAGCTTAATAGCCCATCTCACTTGTACACACTTACACTTACAATCGCCTGTGTTTTGCATCCCTGCAAAACATCGGCGATTTTTTTCGTTTGCACGAAAATGCAAGAAATCCGTTGAACGCTGATGGGCCGAAGTTTATAGAGATGCTTTGTCTGAAATGCAGTTCGCAACATGATGCTTTCTAGTTCTTTGCCATTGGCTTTCGCCCACCGCAACGCCTTATTTTACAAATTTCGCGCTCGCTCATTGCCTTATTTTACAAATTTTCGTCCGCCAGAACGCCATATTTTACATATTTCGCGCTCGCTCATTGCCTTATTTTACAAGTTTTCTTTCGCCGCAACGCCTTATTTTACATATTTCGCGCCTCCTCACTGCCTTATTTTGCAAGTTTTCTCCCGTCAGAACGCCTTATTTTACATATTTCGCGCTCGCTCATTGCCTTATTTTACAAGTTTTCCAATAAAAAACGGTTCCCGTATTAAGCGGAAACCGTTGAGATAGAGGGTGTAAGAAAGTTCTTCCTTGGGTTTTGATGGGAATCGGGCGCTAAGAGAGGGCAGGCTTACGCTGAGACGGGGCAGGCTTACGCTGAGAGAGGGCTTTCTTATTCTGAGGCGAACTATGCTTGCGCTGAGGCGGCACTTCCATAAGGCCGCTCATTCCATGTTTCCGGTGAAGGATTCCACGATATAGCGCGGACGGCGTTTCACCTCAGAATAGATTTTCCCGATATATTCCCCGATGATGCCGAGCGCCAGCAGGATGGCGCCGCCGACAAACCAGACGCTGACGAGTAGGGAAGTCCATCCCGGCAACGTATGGCCGTTGAAGTGCGCTATCAGCGCCCAGACGATGACGGCGAACGAAATGACGATGAAGAGGACGCCGAGCAGGAGGATGAGGCGCAGCGGACGGACGGAAAACGAAGTGATGCCGTCCCAGGCGAATCCCAACATGCGGCTGAGCGGATATTTCGACTCGCCGGCAAAGCGGGCGGCGCGGTCGTATTCAACCGTTGCCTGGCGGTATCCCAGCGATTTCACCATGCCGCGCAGGAAAAGGTTGCGCTCAGGATAACTCAGCAGCGTTTTAGCCGCGCGGCGACTCATAAGGCGAAAATCGGCGTGGTTGTACACCACCTCCGTTCCCAGCCAGTGCATAAAACGATAGAAGAACACCGCCGTTTGCCGCTTAAAGCATGTGTCGGTTGAGCGGTCGCGCCGAACGCCGTAGACAATGTCGTTGCCTTCCAGAAAGCGGTCCACCATCGTGCAGATGGCGTTGACATCGTCTTGCAAATCGGCATCGATGGTTACAATGCAGTCTGCCGACTCGCAGGCACGCTCCAGACCAGCCCACAAAGCGTGTTGGTGGCCCGCGTTGTGCGCCAATTTCAAGCCGCACACCTCGCTGTGGGTCTGCGACTCCGTTTCGATAATCTGCCATGTCTCGTCGGCGCTGCCGTCGTCAACATATAAGATATGGGTCTGCACCTCCTTAGCAGCCAACGTATCGGCCACTTGCAGCAGGCGTTTTGTCGTTTCATGAAGAACGGGCGCTTCGTTGTAGCAAGGCACCACGATGGTTAATCTTGTCATGAGAGTTTTCTGTTTGTTCTGAACGGCAAATATACAATAATTTCTCCGAAGGCTCCGCTGAAAGTGCGTCCGCTTTGAATATTCCCCCGTTTTCTTCGGTGCTTTCTTTGGTGAAACCACCTTATCTGGCTTTAGCGTAATCCTGTCTTTATGTAAAATAATACACTGGTAAAACTTACAAAAAGATTATTTGCGATGTGTGTAAATAAAAATAAGAAAGTTTTCAAGGATTTTCTTTGTGCAAAAAGAAAGTATTTCTACCTTTGCGCCGTGATAAATAAAAGCCAACGTCAAACCCAATACACACAGCAATGAAACGTACCATAGAATTTACGAAAATGCACGGGGCAGGTAATGATTATATTTATGTCAATACGCTTGCTTATCCGTTGAAGCATCCCGAAAAACTGTCCGTTACTTGGAGCGACCGCCACAAGGGCATCGGCGGCGATGGTTTGGTGCTCATCGGCGCTTCGGACGTTGCCGACTTTTCGATGCGTATTTTCAACAACGACGGTTCAGAGGCCCGCATGTGTGGCAATGCCTCCCGTTGCATCGGCAAATATCTTCACGATAATGGGTTGACCGACTCGCTCGACATCCGCTTAGCCACGCTTTCTGGCATCAAGGTGCTTCACCTCTCGCTCGGTGCCGACGGATTGGTTGAGCAAGTGACCGTTGATATGGGCGAGCCGCAGTTGGCTGTGCCTTCGCAGTTGGCATCGCCCGACGGCAGTATGCGCGAGGGCGTCGTGGCGAGCACAGACGGCAAGCGATATGTGGGAACCTTCGTCTCTATGGGCAATCCCCATTTCGTTATCTTCACGGACGACGTTAAAAACATAGACCTCGAGAAAGTAGGCCCAACCTTAGAGTTCGCTTCGCTGTTTCCCGAGCGTTGCAACATCGAATTTGCCGAAGTGAAGTCCGATGGCAGCATCCGCATGCGCGTGTGGGAACGCGGTTCCGGCATCACCCTGGCCTGTGGCACTGGAGCCTGTGCAACGGCCGTTGCGGCCACTTTGACAGGCCGCCGACCGCGCAAGAGCGTCATCGCGATGGATGGGGGAGATCTCACCATTGAATGGCGTGAGGAAGGTGGACACGTGTATATGACGGGTCCGGCAACCAAAGTGTTCGACGGAAGAATCACCATCGAAGAATAGACAATCCCTCTTTCCCTTCTTCCTATAATACCCCCTCCTCTCCCTATAATAATTCCCCTTCTCCTTATAATAATAAGACATAGGACATCCCCATAAAAATCATATACGATGCTTACGGTAAATGAAAATTTCTTGAAACTGCAAAAGAACTATCTCTTTGCAGACATAGCCCAGAAGGTGGCCGCTTTTAAGGCAGCTCATCCAGAGGCCAAACTGATTAGATTAGGTATTGGCGACGTAACCCGTCCGCTGCCGCCAGCAGTGATAGAGGCGCTTCATAAAGCCGTCGACGAGATGGGGAAGGCCGAGACCTTCAGAGGCTACGGGCCGGAACACGGCTATGAGTTCTTGAGAAAAGCCATCGTTGAAAACGATTTTCAGTCGCGCGGCATTGATTTGGACATCGACGAAGTATTTGTCAACGACGGCGCCAAGAGCGACACGGGAAACTTCGGCGACATCCTCGGCACAGAAAACACCATTTGCCTGACCGACCCCATCTATCCCGTTTACATTGATTCCAACGTGATGGGTGGCAGAGCGGGCCAGTTCCTCGGCAATGCGTGGAGCCGGATTACTTACTGTCCTTGCACGGCAAGCAACAACTTTATCCCCTCCTTGCCCTCCCATTCCGTTGATTTGATATATCTTTGCTATCCCAACAACCCGACGGGCACGACGTTGTGCCGCGGCGAACTCGAGAAATGGGTGGACTACGCCCGTCGCAACAACAGTCTGTTGCTCTATGACGCAGCCTATGAAGCCTATATCACGCAGCCAGACGTCCCCCACAGCATCTATGAGATACCAGGTGCCAAAGAATGCGCCGTGGAGTTTCATTCCTATTCCAAGACAGCCGGCTTCACCGGTTTGCGTTGCGGATATACCGTGGTGCCAAAAGCCCTCAAAGTCAGGGCCGCCAGTGGCGAAGACGTTTCCCTCAACCAGTTGTGGAATCGCCGTCAGTGCACCAAGTTTAATGGCACCGCCTACATCGTTCAGCGGGCAGCAGAGGCCATTTATAGCGAAGCTGGAAAGCGTCAGGTGCGCGAAACCATCAACTATTACATGACCAATGCAAGCATCATGCGCGAGAGCCTTACGGCAGCAGGATTAAACGTCTTTGGCGGCATCAACGCCCCCTATATATGGTTGCAAACGCCCAACGGCATTTCAAGTTGGGACTTTTTCGAACGCCTCCTGCATGAAGTGCATGTCGTTTCCACGCCCGGCGTCGGTTTCGGGCCTTCTGGTGAAGGCTACATCCGCCTTACGGCATTCGGAACGCGCGAAGATTGCGAAGAAGCAATGGCGCGTATAAAGCAATGGTTGGGGAAAGCGTGAGCGGACCTTCGGCTGTGGCGTGATGTGAAGGCAGGAAAACTGTAAATATTTAATTTCAAATGTTATGAAGCAAATAACAATAATGCTCTGCTGCTTGGCCTTGCTTTTCAACGCCACCCGTCATCTCGCGGCACAGTCTCGGCCCGTTGCCACGGCAGAAGGCCTTTGGCTGGCCGACGACGGACAACACATCAACTGCCATGGCGGAAACATCATCCAGGCCGAAGACGGCACCTATTGCTGGTATGGCGAACACCGCGTGGAGAACATTCCCGGCGCGAGCGAAGACGGCATCGCCCTCTACACCTCGCGCGACTTGAAGACGTGGCACTACGAAGGCCTCGTCTTGCAAGCCTCGCCCGACACGCTCTCCGACATCGCCTTAGGCTGCATCATGGAGCGTCCGAAGGTGGTTAAAAACCCGAAGACGGGAAAATATGTCATGCTCTTCCATCTCGAATTGCGCAGAAAAGGATATGCTGCGGCGCGAACAGGCTTTGCCGTGGCAAACCAAGTCAAAGGGCCGTTTCGCTTCGTGCGTTCGCTGCGCCCCAATGCTGGGCGCTGGCCTGCAGATTTCAAGAAAAAAGACAAAGCCGCGGCCTTGGCCCTCAAAAGCGAAGACTATAAGACTTGGTGGACGCCGCAATGGCGCGAAGCCATCCAAAAGGGTCTCTTCCTGGTGCGCGACATGAAGGGCGGACAGATGAGCCGCGACATGACCGTTTATGTCGACGACAACGGCCGTGCCTGTCATTTGTACTCCTCCGAAGACAACCTCACGTTGCAGCTCGCCGAACTCACCAAAGACTATCTTGGCTACACGGGGCGCTATTGGCGCATTGCCCCTTCTGGACAAAACGAGGCACCAACGCTTTTCAAGAAAAACGGCAGCTATTGGCTCATCACCAGTGGCTGTACGGGATGGGCGCCCAACAAAGCCCGCCTCTTCCGCGCCAGTAAGCTCACGGGGCCTTGGCAGCAATTAGATTGCCCAGCCGTTGGCCGTGGTGCCGACAAGACATTCGGCGGACAAGGCACCTACGTGATGCCCGACAAAGACCGTCCCGGCGAGTTTCTCTTTATGGCCGACATCTGGACGCCCAAGCGATTGAGCCACAGCCGCCATCTTTGGATTCCCATCCGTTTTGTCAACGGACTTCCCCGCCTTCAGGTCGAGGAGTAGGCGTTCTGACCAAGTAATCCGCCGCTTCCCGTCAGTTCTTCGTGTTCTTCTGCAATCTCCTTGCAAAATAATTTGTAATTTTGCAGGGCTAAGTAGGTGGTCAGAATTATTTTTACATTTGAAATGTTCTATCGGGATGCAGATACGCCACCTTGGTTGAAGGAGCAATGCGGGCATTGCGACTGAAAACAAGGTAAGTAGATGCGCCCGAGAGGACGTTTCAAATGTAAAAATAATGCTCTTGGCATATATTATAAAAATAATTTTGACCACCTACTTAAGTAGTGGTATACCATTACTAATTAAAGGCAGGTCGTGGCGTTCATTGCATATTTCGCGCCTGTAAATCGAAAGAGCTTCTGCAAAGCCGGCAAGCGGCAGGAGCGCGAGACGCCCCATCGAAAGAAAAGCAAAAACTTTATTCCATATCAATTATGAGCAATCTCAGATTTAAAGTTGTAGAGGAAGCGTTCAAGAAACGCCCAGTAAAAGTGGTAGCGCCGAAGGAGCGCCCGTCGGAATACTTTGCCAAGTATGTGTTCAACCAGGAGAAAATGTTTAAATATCTTCCGTTGAACGTGTACAAAACCTTGCGCGAAGTGATGGAGACAGGTGCCGACCTGCCTTTGGATATCGCCGACGAGGTGGCCAAGGGAATGAAGCAGTGGGCCATGGAAATGGGCGTGACACACTGCACGCACTGGTTCCAGCCTCTGACGGAAGGAACCGCCGAAAAGCACGACAATTTCTTGGAGCACGACTTCAAGGGCGGCATGATTGAAAAATTTTCAGGAAAAGCCCTCGTGCAGCAGGAACCCGACGCTTCTTCATTTCCCAATGGTGGCATCCGTTCAACGTTTGAGGCCCGCGGCTATTCAGCTTGGGATCCTTCTTCGCCGGTGTTCATCGTGGGAGACACTTTGATGATACCAACCATTTTCGTTTCTTACACGGGCGAAGCCCTCGACTATAAGGCCCCCTTGAAGAAATCTCTTGGCGCCATCGACAAGGCCGCCACGGCTGTTGCTCAATTCTTCGACCCTAAGGTGCAGCGTGTCACCGTCAATCTGGGTTGGGAACAGGAATATTTCTTGGTGGATGAAGGCCTTTATGCGGCGCGTCCCGACCTGCTCCTGACGGGCAGAACCCTGATGGGACACGATTCTGCCAAAAACCAGCAGATGGACGACCACTACTTTGGCGCCATTCCCGAGCGTGTTGTTGAGTTCATGCGCGACTTGGAAATCCAGTCGCTGGAGTTGGGCATCCCTTGCAAGACGCGCCACAACGAAGTGGCCCCCAACCAGTTTGAGCTCGCTCCGATTTTTGAGGAATGCAACCTGGCTGTCGACCACAATATGCTCATTATGTCGTTGATGCGCAACATCGCTCGCCACCACGGTTTCCGTTGCCTGCTCCACGAGAAGCCTTTCGCTGGCATCAACGGTAGCGGCAAGCACAACAACTGGAGTCTCACCACCGACACCGGCCATCTCCTCCACGCGCCAGGCAAGACCCCAGAAGACAATCTGCGTTTCATCACCTTCATCGTTGAAACCCTCATGGGCGTCTACCGCCACAACGGTTTGCTGAAGGCCTCCATCATGAGCGCCACCAATGCCCATCGTTTGGGAGCCAACGAAGCGCCGCCAGCCATCATTTCTTCTTTCCTGGGCAAACAGCTCACGCAAGTGCTGGATCATATAGAAGAAAGCGGCAACGATGACCTTGTCTCACTGGCAGGCAAACAGGGAATGAAGCTGGACATCCCGCAAATTCCCGAACTGCTGATTGACAATACCGACCGCAACCGCACCTCGCCGTTCGCCTTCACCGGCAATCGCTTCGAATTCCGCGCCGTAGGCTCGGAGGCAAACTGTGCCAGTGCCATGATTGCGCTCAACGCGGCCGTTGCCGAACAACTTGCCCGGTTCAAGCAGGACGTGGACGCGCTCATCGAAAAGGGTGAACCGAAAATCTCCGCCATCATTGAAATTATCCGCCGCTACATCAAGGAGTGCAAGCCTGTCCGTTTTGACGGCAACGGCTACTCGGACGAATGGAAGGCGGAGGCCGCCCATCGGGGTCTGGACTGCGAAACGAGCTGCCCGCTCATTTTCGACAACTACTTGAAGCCCGCGAGCATCGCCATGTTCGAATCCACCGGCGTGATGACCCGCAAGGAGCTGGAGGCGCGCAATGAAGTGAAATGGGAAACTTACACAAAGAAAATCCAGATCGAGGCGCGCGTGCTGGGCGACCTGGCGATGAACCACATCATCCCCGTAGCCACCGAATACCAAAGCAAGCTGATAGACAATGTGTATAAAATGAAAGAGCTCTTCCCGGCGGAAAAAGCATCCCAACTGTCGGCCGAGAACATGAAACTCATCGAAGAGATTGCCCGGCGAACCATTTTCATCACCGAGCATGTAAATGCCATGGTGGAGGCGCGAAAAGTGGCGAACAAAATAGAGAGCGAGCGCGAAAAGGCCATTGCCTATCACGATACCATCGCCCCGATGCTGGAAGAGATACGTTATCATATCGACAAGCTGGAGCTGATCGTAGACAACCAGATGTGGACATTACCTAAATATCGTGAATTGCTTTTTATTAGATAATCACTGCATAAAGGTTATCTATTTCTTTTGTTGGTTGTTTTAAGTTTGCGGAGAGGGGCGTCGGGATGACGGTCCTCTTTACACATTACCCTTCTTGCTTGCTTACTGTCTTTCAAATCGTAACTAAAACCACAACAGACAATATCATACTGTAAGTTTTCATATTTATTAAAAAAACGAATAAAATATTTCTTTTCGATTTTTATTCTTACTTTTTTATCGCTTTCGTCAATTATTTATGGTTTTTTATTGCATTTATGTTAATTGATATTTGTATCTTTGCAGTCGAATCAGAACATATACTTAGTAGATTATGTGTGGAATAGTAGGCTATATTGGAAAACGAGATGCTTACCCTGTTCTCATAAAAGGCCTGAAGCGGTTGGAATACCGGGGCTATGATAGCGCAGGAGTCGCATTGATAGACAAAAAAAGGAGGTTGAACGTTTATAAAACGAAAGGAAAGGTTTCAGACCTAGAGGCTTTTGTTTCCCCAAAAGACGTTTCCGGTACAATTGGTATTGCCCACACCCGATGGGCCACCCACGGAGAGCCTTGTCAGGCTAACGCTCATCCTCATTTTTCTTCTTCAAAGAATCTAGCTCTTATCCACAATGGTATTATTGAAAACTACGCTACCCTGAAAGAAAAGCTACAAAAAAAAGGGTTCATCTTTAAAAGTAGTACAGATACCGAAGTTCTCGTACAGTTAATTGAATTTTTCCAACTTTCCAACCATTTAGATTTACTTACTGCCGTTCAGTTGGCTCTGCATGAGGTGATTGGCGCATACGCTATAGCGGTGCTCGACAAGAATAATCCCGATGAGATTATTGCAGCACGCAAAAGCAGTCCGCTGGTGGTAGGGATAGGGAAGGATGAATTCTTTCTGGCTTCGGATGCTACTCCGATTGTAGAGTATACGGATAAAGTGGTGTATCTGCAAGATGGGGAGATAGCGGTGATTCGCAGAGACAAGACATTGGAAGTCGTCAATCTGGACAACGTGCTTCAAAATCCCGAAGTACGTACGGTGGAAATGAATCTGGGACAACTGGAGAAAGGGGGATACCCGCATTTCATGTTGAAGGAGATATTCGAACAACCCGATTGTATTAACGACTGTATGCGTGGACGCATCAATGCGGACGGTGATAAAGTAGTACTGTCGGCGGTTATTGATCATAAGGAACGTTTGCTCAAGGCTCGTCGCTTTGTAATTGTGGCTTGCGGAACTTCGTGGCATGCCGGATTGATAGGGAAACAACTGATAGAAAGTTTCTGCCGTATTCCGGTAGAAGTGGAATATGCCTCCGAGTTCCGCTATCGTGATCCGGTGATTCATGAAGACGATGTGGTAATAGCTATCTCGCAATCGGGTGAAACGGCCGATACATTGGCTGCCATAGAACTGGCGAAAGAGAAAGGAGCTTTTATCTATGGTATATGCAATGCGGTAGGTTCATCCATTCCGCGCATTACAGATACCGGTTCTTATATTCATGTAGGACCGGAGATAGGAGTGGCGTCCACCAAGGCATTTACCGGACAGGTAACCGTGCTTACCATGCTGGCGCTGACACTGGCAAAAGAGAAAGGGAGTATGGCAGATGAGAAATACCTGGAAGTGATCCGGGAATTGACTGTGATTCCGGCTAAAATAAAAAAGATATTGATCAGTAATCCTAAAATAGCGGAACTGTCGCGTATTTTCACCTATGCACATAATTTCCTCTATTTGGGGCGGGGGTACAGTTTCCCGGTAGCTTTGGAAGGCGCGTTAAAGTTGAAGGAGATATCTTATATTCACGCTGAAGGCTATCCCGCCGCTGAGATGAAACATGGACCTATCGCATTGATTGATGCCGAAATGCCTGTTGTGGTGGTAGCTACGCATAATGCGATGTATGAAAAGATAATGAGTAACATACAGGAAATCAAGGCGCGGAAGGGAAAAGTAATCGCTTTGGTCACAGAAGGAGATACGGTAATCAGTAAGTTGGCCGATGATTGCATTGAGTTGCCCGAAACATTAGAGTGCCTCGAACCGTTGATAGCTACGGTCCCCTTACAGTTATTGGCCTACCATGTAGCCATTTGCAAAGGGAAGAATGTGGATCAGCCACGAAATCTGGCGAAGTCGGTAACAGTAGAATAGAAGGCAATGCTGCCGGAGATTATGCAGGAAGTTTCCGGCATAATTCTTGAAAGATGTACCGTAAGTTTGGAAAAATGACAGAAGGTCTTGTTATACCTTTGGGATGTTTTTATAAGAATCTGAAAATGAACTATTAATTTAAGTAGTAAAGAGAGAGCATGGAACCGTTAAAGCATGAATGTGGAGTCGCTATGATACGACTGCTGAAACCGCTGGAATATTATCAGGAAAAGTATGGAACCTGGATGTATGGCTTGAACAAGCTGTATCTGCTGATGGAAAAACAACATAACCGCGGACAGGAAGGCGCCGGGCTGGCCTGTGTCAAACTGGAGGCCAATCCCGGTGAAGAATATATGTTCCGTGAAAGAGCTTTAGGTTCAGGGGCGATAACAGAGATATTCGGTACGGTGCAAAATCATTTCAAGGATTTGGCGCCTGAACAATTGCATGATGCCGGATACGCCAAGAAATGCCTTCCCTTTGCCGGAGAGGTATATATGGGGCATTTGCGTTATTCCACTACCGGAAAAAGCGGTATCTCCTACGTGCATCCGTTCTTGCGCCGTAACAACTGGCGTGCCAAGAATTTGGCGTTGTGCGGCAATTTCAACATGACCAATGTGGATGAGATTTTCGCACGTATCACTGCCGACGGCCAGCATCCGCGTAAATATGCCGACACATATATTATGCTGGAACAAGTGGGGCACCGTTTGGATCGCGAGGTGGAGCGCCTCTATGTGGAATGTGAGAAGGAAGGTCTGAAAGGCATGGATATCACTCACGCTATAGAAGACCGCATTGACTTGGGTAATGTCCTCAAGACTTCGAGCAAGGAGTGGGATGGAGGCTATGTGATCTGCGGTATGACCGGTAGCGGTGAATCTTTTGCGGTACGCGATCCGTGGGGCATCCGTCCGGCTTTCTGGTACATGGACGATGAAATCATGGTATTGGCATCCGAGCGCCCTGTCATTCAGACTGCCTTGAATGTATCTGCCGGAAGCATCAATGAATTGCAACCGGGACAGGCTATCCTTATAAGCAAGACTGGAAAGATGCGTTTGGCACAGATCAACCGGGCGAAAGAGAAGAAAGCCTGTTCCTTCGAACGTATCTATTTCAGCCGGGGAAGTGACATGGATATTTATAAAGAAAGAAAACAGCTGGGCGAAAAACTGGTGAATCCTATTTTGAAAGCGGTAGACTATGATGTGGAGCATACCGTATTCTCTTTTATACCCAATACGGCGGAAGTGGCTTTCTATGGACTGCTGGAAGGATTCGACAATTATCTGAATGAACTGAAAGTAAAGAAGATAGAGGCTTTGGGGCATCATCCCAATCACGAGGAACTGGAAAAAATCCTGTCCTGGCGTATCCGTAGCGAGAAAGTAGCCATCAAGGATATCAAGCTGCGTACTTTTATCGCCGAAGGCAACAGCCGGAATGATTTGGCTGCCCATGTGTATGATATCACTTATGGAAGCCTTGTGCCTCATGTGGATAATTTGGTGATTATTGACGACAGCATCGTCCGGGGAACTACGTTAAGACAGAGCATTATCGGCATCCTCGACCGCCTGCATCCGAAGAAAATCGTCATTGTTTCTTCTTCGCCACAGGTGCGTTATCCTGATTATTATGGTATTGATATGGCCAGTATGGATCAGTTTATCGCTTTCAAGGCTGCTATCGATTTATTGAAAGAACGGGATATGAAAGATGTGATAGCCCGTGCTTACAACAAATCGAAAGACCAGGTGGGGTTACCCAAAGAGCAGATGGTGAATTATGTGAAAGAAATTTATGCCCCTTTCACTAATGAGGAGATTGCGGCAAAAATGGTGGAACTTCTCACTCCGAAGGGTACGCAGGCGAAAGTGGAAATCGTTTATCAGACACTGGAAGGATTGCATGAAGCGTGTCCCAACCATACGGGCGACTGGTATTTCAGTGGGGATTATCCTACTCCGGGTGGAGTGAAGCTGGTGAACCAGGCGTTTATAGACTATATAGAAAAAGTTTATCAATTCTAAAGAACAACCATTCAAGATAGATTAGATGAGAAATGTAACATTGATCCTCGACGACGGGAGCCGTTTCCCGGGCAAGTCGTTCGGTTATGAGAAACCGGTAGCCGGCGAAGTGGTGTTTAATACCGCTATGACCGGTTATCCTGAGAGTTTGACAGACCCTTCATATGCGGGGCAGCTGATGACCTTAACTTATCCGTTGGTCGGTAACTACGGGGTACCTCCCTTTACTATCGAACCCAACGGCTTGGCTACTTTTATGGAAAGTGAACGTATCCATGCCGAAGCGATTATTGTAAGTGATTACAGTGAAGAATACAGTCACTGGAATGCGGAAGAAAGTCTGGCCGACTGGCTGAAGCGTGAGCAAGTGCCGGGCATTACAGGCATCGATACCCGTGAACTGACCAAAGTTCTTCGCGAACATGGGGTAATGATGGGGAAAATCGTATTTGATGATGAACCCGGCAATGTGCCCGAAGCAATGTATGCAGGTACCAATTATGTAGATAAAGTATCGTGTAAGGAAGTAATTCGTTACAATGAAGGTGCCGGTAAGAAAAAAGTGGTGTTGGTGGATTGTGGTGTAAAGACAAATATTATCCGTTGCTTACTGAAACGGGATGTGGAAGTGATCCGTGTTCCTTGGAACCATGACTTTACAGGGATGGAGTATGACGGATTGTTTATTTCGAACGGTCCGGGTGATCCGGATACCTGTGATGAGGCGGTACAGCATATCCGCAAGGCGATGAGCCTGAGCGACAAGCCTATCTTCGGCATTTGTATGGGGAATCAGTTGCTTTCCAAAGCAGGAGGCGCCACCATCTATAAATTGAAATACGGTCATCGCAGCCATAACCAACCGGTGCGCATGATAGGAACGGAACGTTGTTTCATTACCAGTCAGAACCACGGTTATGCGGTAGATAATAATACATTGGGAACCGATTGGGAACCGCTGTTCATCAATATGAACGATGGTTCCAACGAGGGTATCAGGCATAAAACCAAACCTTGGTTCTCGGCACAGTTCCATCCGGAAGCTGCATCGGGACCTACGGATACCGAGTTCCTGTTTGATGAGTTTGTGAAGTTGTTATAAACCGTGTATTAAAAAGAACAAGTATGAAAGACGAAATAAAGAAAGTATTGTTATTAGGTTCCGGTGCCTTGAAGATTGGCGAGGCCGGAGAATTTGACTATTCGGGTTCGCAAGCATTGAAAGCCTTGAAGGAGGAAGGGATTGAAACGGTTCTGATCAACCCGAACATCGCTACCGTGCAGACCAGCGAAGGGGTGGCAGACCAAATTTATTTCCTGCCCGTTACTCCTTATTTTGTAGAGAAGGTGATAGAAAAGGAACGTCCGGACGGTGTGCTCCTGTCTTTCGGCGGGCAGACTGCCTTGAACTGTGGGGTGGCACTGTACAAAGCAGGCATCTTCGAAAAATACAATGTCCGTGTGCTGGGTACTCCCGTGCAGGCCATCATGGATACTGAAGACCGTGAATTGTTTGTAGAAAAACTGAATGAAATCAATGTCAAGACCATCAAGAGCGAAGCGGTGGAAAACCTGAAAGATGCCCGTCGCGCCGCTAAAGAATTAGGTTATCCGGTCATTATCCGTGCCGCCTACGCATTGGGTGGTTTGGGCTCAGGTTTCTGTGACAATGAAGAGGAACTGAATGTTCTGGCTGAAAAGGCCTTCTCTTTCTCACCGCAGGTATTGGTGGAAAAGAGTTTGAAAGGCTGGAAGGAGGTGGAGTATGAAGTGGTCCGTGACCGTTATGATAACTGCATCACTGTATGTAACATGGAGAACTTCGACCCGCTGGGTATCCATACCGGCGAGTCTATCGTGATCGCCCCTTCGCAGACACTGACCAATGCCGAGTATCATAAACTTCGTGAACTGGCTATCCGTATCATCCGCCATATCGGCATTGTGGGCGAATGCAATGTACAGTATGCCTTCGATCCCGAATCGGAAGATTACCGTGTCATTGAGGTCAACGCCCGTCTTTCGCGTTCGTCTGCATTGGCTTCCAAGGCTACCGGCTATCCGTTGGCTTTCGTTGCCGCCAAATTAGGCTTGGGATATGGGTTGTTCGACTTGAAAAACTCGGTGACAAAGACCACCAGTGCCTTCTTCGAGCCTGCACTGGACTATGTGGTGTGCAAGATTCCCCGTTGGGACTTGGGCAAGTTCCACGGTGTGGACCGTGAACTGGGCTCGTCCATGAAATCGGTGGGCGAGGTGATGGCTATCGGACGTACTTTCGAAGAAGCCATTCAGAAAGGTTTGCGCATGATTGGTCAGGGAATGCATGGTTTCGTAGAGAATAAGGAATTGGTTATAGAAGACGTGGACAAAGCCCTTCGTGAGCCGACGGACAAACGTATCTTCGTGATCAGCAAAGCCATGCGTGCAGGTTACACGGTAGACCAGATTCATGAGCTGACCAAGATTGACAAATGGTTCTTGCAGAAATTGCAGCACATTATGGACACTTCTAAAGAGATGCACGAATGGGGCAATAACCACAAGCAGATTACCGATATGCCGGACGAATTGCTCCGCAAGGCGAAAGTGCAGGGATTCTCCGATTTCCAGATAGCCCGTGCCATTGGCTACGAAGGAGATATGGAAGACGGTATTCTGTATGTGCGTAATCATCGTAAGCAGGTGGGAGTCCTTCCGGTGGTGAAACAAATCGATACTTTGGCGGCCGAGTACCCTGCACAGACCAACTATCTGTATTTGACGTATAGCGGTGTGGCCAATGACGTAAAGTACTTAGGCGACCATAAATCCATCGTGGTACTGGGTTCAGGCGCTTACCGCATCGGTTCGTCGGTGGAATTTGACTGGTGTGGCGTGCAGGCTTTGCAGACTATCCGTAAGGAGGGTTACCGCAGTGTCATGATTAATTATAATCCCGAAACGGTTTCTACCGACTATGATATGTGCGACCGTCTGTACTTTGACGAACTGACTTTCGAGCGTGTGATGGATATTCTCGAACTGGAGAATCCTCACGGAGTCATTGTATCTACCGGTGGCCAGATTCCTAACAATCTGGCTCTCCGTCTGGATGCGCAAAATGTAAATATCCTCGGTACCAGTGCCAAGAGCATTGACAATGCCGAAGACCGGGATAAATTCTCGGCCATGCTGGACCGCATCGGAGTGGACCAGCCCGAATGGAGCGCATTGACTTCTATGGAAGACATCCATGCCTTTATTGACAAGGTAGGCTTCCCTGTTTTGGTACGTCCCTCGTATGTGCTGAGTGGTGCGGCCATGAATGTCTGCTCCAATCAAGAAGAGTTGGAACGCTTCTTGAAACTGGCTGCCAATGTATCGAAAAAGCATCCGGTAGTGGTGAGCCAGTTCATCGAGCACGCCAAGGAAGTGGAAATGGACGCTGTGGCTCAGAATGGTGAGATTGTGGCATACGCTATCAGTGAGCACATTGAGTATGCCGGAGTGCATTCGGGCGATGCCACTATCCAGTTCCCACCGCAAAAGCTGTATGTGGAAACGGTGCGCCGCATCAAGCGCATCTCCCGTCAGATAGCCAAGGAATTGAATATCTCCGGTCCGTTCAATATCCAATATCTGGCAAAGGATAACGATATCAAGGTGATTGAATGTAACCTTCGTGCTTCACGCAGCTTCCCCTTTGTCAGCAAGGTGCTGAAAATCAATTTTATTGAACTGGCTACCAAAGTGATGCTCGGACTGCCGATTGAGAAACCGAACAAGAATCTTTTCGAGTTGGATTATGTGGGTATTAAGGCCAGCCAGTTCTCTTTCAACCGTTTGCAGAAAGCCGATCCGGTATTGGGGGTAGACATGGCCTCTACCGGTGAAGTAGGCTGCATCGGTACGGATACTTCGTGTGCCGTATTGAAGGCGATGCTGTCTGTGGGGTATCGTATTCCGGAAAAGAGCGTGTTGCTTTCTACAGGTAATGCCAAGCAGAAAGCGGATACCTTGGAAGCGGCCCGTATGTTGCAGAAGAAAGGTTATAAACTTTATGCCACCGGAGGCTCATCCCACTTCCTGACCGAGAACGGGGTGGAAAATACCCGCGTGTATTGGCCCAGTGAGGAAGGGAAACCTCAGGCACTGGATATGTTGCACCGGAAAGAGATAGACATGGTAGTCAATATCCCGAAGAACCTGACAGCCGGGGAGTTGGACAATGGATACAAGATCCGTCGTGCCGCTATTGACCTGAATGTGCCCTTGATTACCAATGCCCGTCTGGCAAGTGCGTTTATCAATGCTTTCTGTACCATGACGATAAACGATATCGCTATCAAAAGCTGGTCGGAATACTAGTTATTAGATTAGTGGTTAGTGGTTAATGACCTTGCGGGATGATAGCGCAACTCATTAACTACTAACTATTAATCGCTAATCACTCATCATTCACTACTCACCACTAATCCCCCTCCTTCTTCTCATTATTAAAAAATAATTCACTATTCTTTCTTGATTCACAAAAAGTTTCTTAAATTTGTAAGATTAGGAATCCTAAAGATTTTCAATAAATATGGATTGTGAACACAAGCTTAAAATAGTGGAGCAAGAACTTGCCTCTTTGAGAGAGGAGAACAGGTTGTTGAAAGAAAAATTGTCCGCTTTGGAGCATGGCTCTGATAACATTAGTTTCAAAGAAAAATATGCAGTAAAGATCCTTGATTCGTTACCGGATATGTTGACGGTTTTCAATCATGAAGAAACGGGCATTGAGGTTGTTTCTAATGAGGAAACCAATCATGTAGGTGTTTCAAATGAAACCTTTAAAGGAATGTCCATGCGTGAGATGGTTCCTAAAGAGGCCTATCATAATATTCATAATAATCTTCTGAAAGTAATTACTACCGGTAGAGGATCTACGGCCCATCATGAACTGGATGTAAACGGAGAACATCATTATTATGAAAACCGTATTTTCCCATTGGATGATGAATATGTGCTGATAATGTGTCGTGATATTAGTGAAAGAGTTGCCACACAGCAGAACCTGGAAATATTTAAACGGGTACTGGATAAGGTCAGTGATAGTATTCTGGCTGTATCGGCTGACGGAACCTTAGTTTATGCCAACCGGCAGTTTATTGAGGAATATGGAGTGAAAGAGGAGCTGGGAACACAGAAGGTTTATGATTTATCTGTTTCTCTGAATACCAAAGAAATATTTGATAAACGTGTTCAAGAGATTCGTGATAATGGAGGTAATTTTGCTTATCGTGCCCAATATACCCGTGTGGGAGAAACAAAACTTCGTGTTCATCAGGTTTCGGCCTTTATGATTCAAAATCAGGGCGAGGAAATGATTTGGTTTTTTACACAGGATATAACGGATGTTATCAAGAACCGTGACGAATTGCGTGAACTGAATTATCTGATGGATGCCATACTGAATAATATTCCTGTTTATTTGTTTGTGAAGGACCCTGAAGATGATTTCCGATATCTTTATTGGAACAAGGCGTTTGCCAGCCACTCTAAAATTCCTGCTTCCAAAGCATTGGGCCATACTGATTTTGAAGTGTTTCCCGAACATGAGAATGCGGAGAAGTTTCATCGGGATGATTTGGAATTGATCCGTACCCGCGAGCGCATGGAAATGCAGGAAACGTATGTGACGGCTACAGGCGAGACCCGTATCGTGCAGACTTTAAAAACATTAGTTCCTCTGGAAGGGCGTGCACCGCTTATTATCGGCATTTCGTGGGATATTACCAATATGCAGAACATAGAGCAAGAACTGGTTCAGGCCCGTATCAAGGCTGAGCAGTCCGATAGGCTGAAAACAGCCTTTCTAGCCAATATGAGTCATGAAATCCGTACTCCTCTGAATGCAATAGTAGGTTTCTCCCGTTTGATGACTATAGCGGATAATGCAGAGGATGAAAAACTTTATTCGGACATCATCAACCAGAATTCGGAAATATTGTTGCAATTAATCAATGACATTCTTGATTTGGCAAAAATAGAGGCGGGTACATTGGAATACATCAGATATCCAATGGATTTGGGAGAATTGTGCCGTAATGTGTATGAGATGCATAAGGATCGGGTGCAGACTGGGGTTGTTTTGATATTAGACAATAAAGACACCAGTTTGATAATCAATGAAGATCAGAACCGAATTATGCAAGTTGTTACAAATTTGATAACCAATGCTATAAAATTTACTTTCAAAGGGGAAATCCGTTTTGGTTTTGAAGTGAGGGAGGAGTATATTGATTTTTATGTAAAAGATACGGGAATGGGTATCTCCGAGGAGAAGATTAAAATGATTTTTGAGCGTTTCGTGAAACTGAATACTTTTGTTCAGGGAACAGGTTTGGGGCTTGCGATTTGTAGGGTGATTGTAGAAAAATTAGGTGGAGAGATTACTGCGGAATCCAAACTGAATGAAGGTTCTACTTTTCGTTTTACGATTCCTTATAAGGCGGGTAAAAAATGTCCGGAATCCGAAAAGGCTACGAAGTGTCCGGAATCAGGGAGTACGGAACCGAGAAAAGTATTGCAAAGAAGAACAGTACTGGTGGCGGAAGATGTAGACAGCAACTTTTTGCTGTTAAAGACATTGTTAGGGAAAAGATGTAATCTGCTATGGGCTAAGAATGGAGAGGATGAGGTGAATCAATTTAAAGAACATCAGCCCGACTTGATTTTGATGGATATCAAGATGCCCCATATGGATGGGCTGGAGGCTACGCGCCTGATTCGTTCTTATTCAAAAGAAGTGCCTATTGTCGCTTTGACTGCCTTTGCTTTTGAGCCCGACAAAGACAGGGCTATAGAAGCCGGATGCGATGATTGCCTGACTAAGCCGGTTTCACAAAATGCCTTGGAAAAAGTGTTGGATAAATATGTTAAGTAGACATTGGCGAGGTATAGTGCGTAAAGACAACAGGCAATATGGAACAGAACAGGGAAGGGAGGATGCAATGCGAAGATTATAGATCTTACAGGTGAAAGATTTATATCTTTGGGTTGTAAGATTACGATGGACTCATAGGGAATAGAAACGGACTTTTATAAAAACAAAAGAGGAACTGCCTCTGCGGCAATCCCTCTTTTCTGAATTTGAGAGCATGTTATTTAGGGACATTCATTAAATATTACAAAATCAGCCAACTAATTCATACACAAAGT